>JAEEGJ010002629.1_pt1 | contig 85964 bp, 62 predicted proteins | sample 8958761 | NCBI WGS metagenome assembly JAEEGJ01 (sample SAMN16246546, study PRJNA631951) | gut metagenome | biome: gut microbiome; feature: rumen; material: RS-attached | host: Bos | place: Iran: Karaj | collected 2018-10
ACAATAATAGAAATGACAAAACCTACATTTGAAACAGGAAAAAAATAAAATGATCACGTAAATGTCAGGTGTGACATCACATGACAAGGAACTGTTCCTTGAAACTACCAAACAGACGATGACAAGAGAACATGGCATAGAGTGGACTGATATCGAAGAAACATTTAGGATGACATTAATACAATTTTGATAATGCTAAGTTTGCCAAGATGGACCCTGGTGCGGATATTGATTCTGCCTATGCGAGGAAGTTTTTTAAGCGGTATAAGAAACATGAGAAGTAGAATGTGATCAACTATATGCTCTGGAGCACCTGGTTTGTTACAGAATCCGAGTATGCGGAGTTCTAGCATATAGCGGTCAGGTCTATAAAGAAACTAAATTTTGTCAGAAGTTTGAATAAACGGAGGATAAATACTTTCATAACCCAAGAAGCTATTAGAGAGTACTACAAAAAGGAATTAAAAGAATACCTTGAACGTGAGTTTGAAGATTATGTTTATGGTGAATTGGCATATAAAATATCATAATATTAGGAAAATGTTGGAATTCTGAAATAATAAATATATACAGGTGGTCGAAATGAAGTATACAGCAGATACAAAACCAGGGATGGCTGATCCAAATTGGTATGAATGGTCTGTCGGTCAGAGTTATCTTGTAGATATGTTAAATCCGGATAATCATATTAAATATGTGGAATTACAGGCAGATGTACAGTTGGGGCTGGATGATATAGTAATAACATATGATGATGAACGAACAAGGTTTATTCAAGTGAAGCATACACGAGTGGATGATACTTTGACTTTTGGAGATCTTGTTTCTGTTAAAAAATCCGAGAATGATACCACATTATACTGCTCGTTACTAGGTGAACTTGCTAGATCTTGGAATCTAGAAAAGGATAAATACACCGATTCTGAAGTGTATATTTATACAAATAGAAAAGTAGGTATCAAAGCTTCGGCTGCAGGAAAAGGAAGAAAAATTAAAAGGCCTCCATTGAAAGACTTTTGGAGTGAGTTACAAGAGAAAACCAAACAAGCTGATAGTTTTTCTGATTTGGATTTTCCTCAGAATGAAGAAGCTTGGAAGGAATGGTGTGAACAACTTGCCTATATAGAAAAGGATGATGACAAATTACTGTTTCTAAAAAAACTTCACATTGAAACTGATAAGGAAAGCTTAGAAGCATTGGTTGATTCAATAAAGCATAAACTACAAGTTTTATTTACTGTTTCTGTGGAGGCTTCGGATTTTTTACTCGGAAAATTGGACCATGCGCTCCGTGAGTGGACTACATCTCGGCGAAGAAATGCGAAAATATCTAAGGAAAATGTGTATTCCGCATTATCTGTTGCAGAAGAAACTATTTCATATAATCATGACCTTATACCGGTATCTCCGTTTTTTACTAGTAGACAGGAGCTGGTGTCACGTTTAGAAGAGGACTTGTTTAACAGTGAAGCCAAAATCTTTTTTTTGTCTGGCGTCCCGGGGACGGGGAAAACGAATATAATAAGTCACTTGTGTAGTAAAAAGGATAGTATAATCGATATTCGTTACTATGCATATGAACCAATCGATCCAACTAAAGAATACCTGCCATTAGATGTCTCAGATAGAGTAAAAAAAGAGGTGTTTTGGGATACGTTATTAAATCAAACGAGAGAGCTTCTGGAAGGACATTTATATCAGTATAAGGTTCCTGTGTCGAATGCCTTTTTAACATTGGAGGGGAAGAAAAACGAATTTATAAGAATCGCATCAGAATATGCAAGAGATAGAAAACGTATATTTATTATTGCAATAGACGGATTGGATCATGCTGCTAGAGCAGGTGTGATAGAAGATACTTTCTTGCAGACGCTGCCCCACCCAGAGAATCTTCCGGATAATGTGAAAGTAATAATTGCTGGACAGCCTAAGGAAGATTATTTGGATTATCCAGACTGGTTATATCAGGCTTCAGATATTGTCAAAGAGTATATTGTACCGGATATTCAGTCTAGTGATATTAAAAATTTAGTTGAAGAAAAGTGCAGGAATTTTGACGCATCTAATAGGAGAATTGTATCTGATATTATTTGCAGATATGCAGGTGGCAATACTTTGGCTGCTATTTTTGCTGTACATGAAGCTTTGAACAGTCAGAATCCTTCGTTATTTGAAGAAAAACTCAAAGCTCGGAAATTAGGTGGTAATATTCAAGAATACTATCATTATATATGGGAAACTGTTAAACGAAAAATGCAAGTTCAATTTGTGGATTATAAGATGGCTGGGGTGTTTGCGTTTTTTAATGAACCAATAAGTGCAAGTAAACTAAGTATGATTTTTAAGGAAGAAGGGATTAGTGTTTCATCTTGGAATAATATTCTTAAAGCATTAAGACCATTATTGACGGAAAACAACGGATTTTATACGATTTTACACAATGATGTCCGCGTGTATTTATCTGGAATAATAGGCAGAGATCAAGATCATGTAAAGGAAGTATATTCTGGACTTGCTGATTATTATATTTCTCAAGATGAAAAATCGATTGGTTATTATCGGGATGTTATTAGGTTTTTGATTTCTGCAAACAGGCTTAATGAATTTGCGTTAGTTTATACCCCAGAATATATTATAAATGCATATGTTAAGGGTGTTGATTTATCAGAACTTGCAAATATATCGAATGAAATAATGCAAAACGTCATTAATGCTGAGAAACTCGATTGGGATAGTCTCCGTAGTTTGGCTCTTGGTTATCTTACGATTGAACAGATACAAAAATGCACATATGAAATAGAGGATGTTTCGTTTCGTAATGTTAGTAAGTCGATAAGTGTCCATCCATATGAATGTAATTATTTATCTGCCGATAAATGGAGTACAAAGATCGTTTCAGAAGTACTTCAATTAACTAAAGATTTATTTGACGCGGGGGAAGTTTATCGCGGAAAAACTCTTTTCATGGGTTGGTTTGGAGATGTTAGGCTCTCGGATTTTCAGAAATTATCGAAAGATGAAGATTATTATAGTTTGGGCGCTGACAGAAACATACCGATACTTTTGGGCAAAGCATGCGTAAATTCGACGTTCTTTAGACTTTTTGAAAATGCGTCCACTTATGATGAAGATAGCTTTTTGCTTGATGTTATAGAAAAAGTTGAAGAGGAAATATTAGATAAGTTACATTCAGATTCTCTATCCAAAGCACTACGTTCTTTGGATATATTACTGATCGATCCGCTGATTGGTGGTATAAAGAATATGCTTGAGTACAATCGTTATGAAGATTTGGCGATTATTAGAAACACCTTACAAGAAAGAAATACGAAGAACCCCATTAGTTTAATGATGCTATCCTTTTTGAAAATTATTACAGAAGAAGCAGATTGGGAGATCTCACAAGATGAGATTCTTTGGAAGAAAATTGAATCTGTAAAAATGCCAGATGACAATATAGAAAATCTAATGTCATACTATAGTATGTATGGAATAGTTTCGGCATATTTGCAGAATAAGAGCAGATCAGTTGTTGCACAGGAAATTACTGATTTATACATTGGTACACATAAGCATCAGAGTTCAAAGTATTTTTTATTATATTTTAATGCTGTTGCATTTCTTGGAAAATGGATAAAGGCAAAAAATGAAAAACAAGGGTTGTCGGAATCAATTAATGATCTTAAGCAGATAATTGAGAATTTATATTGTAAGCAATGGAACTTGAATGAAATAGATTATGAAAGTGTTAGCCTCAGAGCACATATATTAAAGGCTTATATAATGCTTTCAGAAGATGGCAATGCCCAAATTCAGACTTCTATAAGAGAATCCTTGGAAAGAGTTTTTAAGAAAAATCCAGTAAACCAACTGTTGGATCCTGGCATGTATTATTATCGGGGCAGACCAGAAAGAATGCAGCAATGGATTGATGAATGGTTAGCAGAAGGAGGAAAAACGTGGTCGGAAGCAATTGGCGACAGAAATAGCATAGTAAAGAAATTTGTAGAGATAAAGGAAAAATATGATAAGAATAATGTCTTAAATCTACGTGGGGCAGTTGATAGGATACAATGGTCTGTTATAGGATTTGTATCTCATAAAGAGTATTGTGTGGATTTTTTGTTAAATTGGTATAATAATCTTGTAGATCGATTTCCGGAGTATATCCCCAAATATGGAATAGAAGTAAAAGAAATATCCGACATGATAGAAGTGCTTGGAGACAACAGGATGGAATATAGTTTGAATAGTAAAATCTATTCTGACTGGGGAAGCATGGGCGATTCAAACATTCGGGAGATATTACAAGATAGAAGATTATTTGCACAGTGTATATCTCAACCATCATATATTGTTGACATTTTGATTGGATACTTGAAAAAAGATGGGCTTGACAGGCAGCAGCTTCTTATGGCATGGTCAGCAGGGATAGGTTTTCTTGATTGGCGAAATGAAGATGATCATGGTACTATTTCTGCGTTGCAGCGTGCAATTGAAGTTGCTTCGGTAAAAAATGTAATTGTTGATATCAAACAGGATTTAACTAGGCTTGGGCCTGCATATATTGATTTATCGGGAGATCCGGTGAAGTATATTATTCCAGAGAGGTGGTGCGATAAAGGCTACAAAAGTAGTGAAATTGACAATCCAGAAGAGCTGCTATTCAAATATACGAATAATACCATTTCTTCGCTCAATCATTCAGATGTGACAAAAGCTTTAAGAACGCTTTATTCAGTTGGAAAACTAAGTGAAGAAATAATTGACCAAGTACTTGATTATGAACTGAGTAGCGATAATTATGGTATTAGATGGAATAGTGTACTTGAGTTTTTATTTGAAGTAGCAAATGATAAAACTGCTGATGAATATATAAGGCGGTATATCTGTTCATCTATGGAAAAGAATAGATTTTATCCAGAGCAAGATTTGCCTGCTATTATTGGTTGGAGACTAAAAAATAAAAAAGAAGAATATATTGAGGGGGGCTTGATATCATTAATTGACACTTTTAAATGCTGGATTACTGCATCAGATCATATTAGCGTACCTGATTTGGAAGATGGTTTTGACTATTCTAAATATGTTAATTTTGGAAAGAACGATGTTTTTGTTTGTTTAACACAAATTCTGTTATTAGTACTTATATCTGATGATGCTGATGCTGCGCGAGTTGCACTAGGCGGAATTGCTGCGCTATTAAGAACTAATATAGATTATATTTCCCTAATTGAGGGTTATTGGAATCGGTTACATTATCGTGCAAAAGAGTGGGTTCTTATGGTATACGAATTTGTTTATTCGCTGTGCCCAGAACATCAAAAGAAGATATACGCCTGCTTGGTGAACCACTCAACAGATGACGATTTCAATGCTGCATTGTATTCAAAATTACTCTGCGAGAATGCTAATCCGGAATTTGATAAACAATATTCTATAGAGAAAAAAACATATTTTTCATTAATTCCTTCCGTGGGGCAAAAAAGACTAATAAAAACACAAAAGAAAGGTCCTTGGATTAATGGAACCGAATGTGTTTTAGAGCAATTATCATTACTGGAAAATCGTATACACTTTGAATTGGAGGATATAGAAAGAAGAACTGCTGATTATACCGGTATAATGACAGACGAGGTCAGTTTAGTACCTATTTATAGACAAAAAGCTGGCGGATGCAAAGTTGTGTGTGAAAAAGTTAATATGGCTTACTATCGCGTCCTATACAAGGATTGGTATGAAGGGCGTTGGAGAGGTGTAGAAGCAGAACTTGCTAGAGTTATTCTTTCTGCATCTGAACCATTTACATTATTGTTATCTCCATATAGGTGGAAATGGAATGAAGGAAAATTGTTCGATAAATTGAATGACATGATTTCAGCTTCTGAAAAAGAAAGAAGTAGTAACATTGATAGGATATTGGAAACAGGTATTAGTTCTGATGAAGTGGTATTGGCTGGTTCTATCGAAGATTACACATATAGCCAGAGGTTGTTCGGTTTTCTTTTGGGATATTTAGATGTACCCAATATTTCTGAGCAATATGCTTTGTCGAGAGTCGAAAGAAATGCACGTATTTTCCTGAAGAAAAGAAATGACTATGTTGAAGAACAAATTCCCAGCCTTACTATTCACCAAAATGGAATTGAAAGTTTTAAACAAAGTAACATCATGTGCGGATTTAGAAAATCAATACTTTCAATATTTAAGTGGAAAACTAAAATCTGTATAGAGGGAATAGAACTAGTGAATTCTAATGATAAAATTGTGGGAAGATTAGAATGTTTTTATGCCTTTAGAACAGATATGGGAAATAAATACCCTTCAAATCAGCCATATATACAAAGATGGATTGTAAAGAAAAAAACATTACAAGAAGCGGTAGAAGCTTCGGGATGTCCTTTCAAAATAAAATGCGGAGTAGGTAGTGTTATAACAGGATCTGAATACTAAATCGGAATGATTATAATCCTTCCATGAGCTATATATTCCAATCATGAGCGATTAGATGATTTCCATGAACGATATCTGTGTGGATATCAATCATCGGTTCCACACATTGGTGTCACCCCCCATGAATGTCGTAGATTTCCCGTAAGGTGGAATTTGTCGACGAACTTGGTAATGGGATGCGGAACAGGTTTAGTTTTACAAAACTTTATTCTAGTGCAACTCCGATATTTACAGAAGATGTAGATTTTTTCAGAATAATATCCCACTGAGTGAAGCTGCGACGGTGAGTGCTGGAGCAGTATTGCCAAGATGCTATAATACTCAAAGGACATGGAGGCTTTAGGCATGGGGTTTATGTGTATTCATTCTGATACATTAAGGCGTGTGAGAAGTATAAGTTTATACACCAAGAATACGTAAAATAGTAAATATGGACATATTAACTGTTGGTATTTGACATTTGAAATTTGAAATAGTATATTATATAAAAGGGATAAAAAAGTATAGACTTGAAGGATAGAGGAGATATGTATGGCGATAGATGTAGATAAGTCTCTTCCTGAGTCAGACATTTGCGAATGGAAATGGTCTTGGCGAGATGAATATATGAAATGGATGTCTGCGTTTGCCTACACAGCCGGAGGCACTTTGCATATTGGCGTGAACGATGACGGATATGTGGTTGGACTGAAGGATTATCGGAAACTATTGGAGGACCTTCCTAATAAATTTCGCGATAAACTACATATCACACCATTTGTAAGACTGCGCCATGTTGATACTCTTGGGGCAAACATCCGATACAATACGGTTCCTGAGAGCATCGCATCAAAACAGATCAATAGGTATTCATGCGGCATTTTTAATCCGCAAAATAATAAGCAAAAGAATCTTTTGGAAAAGTGGAAAGCAGAGAATCCTGTATGTCAGGATGAAGATGGGAGATACTATTATCTTGAGATAGAAGTTGAGCATCACACGACGCTTGTGACATATAACGGAGTTCAGTATACTCGTTCCGGATCAACACTTCAGATGATTGAAGGATCCGAACTGGAGGAAGCAGCATTGCGACTTTCGGATACAAGGCAGAATAGTTATTTTGTAAACAAGGTCTATCCGGCATTTAAGGTTTCAGACCTCAGACAGGATTTGATTAATCGTGCCAGAGATTTGGCGGTGGCAAAAAAGACTGATCATGAGTGGAAAGGAATGGATAACGAAGGAATTCTTCGTTCATGTGGTCTGATTTTGACAGATGAAACAACGGGTAAAGAAGGAATTACTCTTGCAGCAATTCTCCTTTTTGGCACGGATAACATGATAAAGTCTGTATGTTTCCAGCACAGGACAGATGCAATTGTTAGAATTATAGATGTAGATCGGTTCGATGACCGTGACGTGATAACTACAAACTTGGTAGATTCTTATGATCGCTTGATGTCATTTGGAAAGAGACATCTCAACGATAGATTCGTTCTTAATGAAACTGAAGAGTCAAAGGGACTTGAAAATGTTCAAAATGTAAGTGCCAGAGATAAGATATTGCGTGAGATTGTCGGAAATATACTAATGCACCGGGACTTCAGTTCCGGACATGTTGCCAGAATGGTTATTGAGAAGGATCAGATTGAGATAGTTAATGCAAATCGTCCACATGGTCATGGAAATTTGGATTTGCAAAAGTTTAGTCCATATCAGAAGAATCCGGCAATATCACAGGTTTTCCGTGAGATGGGGCTTGCCGACGAACTTGGTAGTGGAATGCGGAACAGTTATAAGTTCACAAAACTTTATTCTGGTGGGACTCCGACATTTACAGAAGATGGCGATTTATTCCGGATTATCATTCCACTTAGTGAAGCTGCTACTGTTAGTGCGGGACCGAAAAAGAAAGAACAGAAAAAGAAAGTAAAAACCATTGCAGAAAATGGAACTGTCATAAATCTTTCACAGAGTGACATTATAAGAATTATCAATTTCTGTGGAGAACCAAAAACAAAAACTGAGATTATGGAATTTGTTGAAGCTAAATCGGCAGAATATTTTAGAAAAACAATTCTGAAACCTTTGGTAGATGCGAAATACCTGCTGATGACTGAGCCATCTAGAAGCTCAAAACAGAGGTATATTGGTTTTAATCAGAGGACTTCCAACTGAGGACTTCCAACAAATATAACAATAAAAAGTAGGAAGTCGAGCAAAAAAGTTGGAAGTCAGTGTGACCATCGTGCATACTGATTAGTCTACATGAACAATTAACAGATGCTAAGTTTGCCAAGATTGATCATGATGTTGCTTATGCGAGAACGTATTTTTTTGAGTGGAATAAAAAAATTAGAAGTCAATTTTGGTTGATTATATGCTTGGGAGCACTTGGTTTGTTACAAAATCGGAGTATGTGGAGTTCTAACATAACAAAGCAAGAAGGGGTGTTTCCACATTTGTAGGAACATCCCTTTGCAACTACTTGTCATGATTATGGTTTATAGTTTTCTCCGGTGTATTTGATGAGGAGTACAGCAATCGTGTTCGTTTTTGCAATATTGTACATTGTAAACTAGAATACTTGGGATATAATAGATTTAGTATATTGTTAGGCGAAAAGGAGATCTTTGTTATGAGTACAGTATTTGATGCCATCAAGAGCAGGAGTTCAACAAGGGGTTACACAGATGAGAAGCTGACAGAGGATGAGATAAAGAAGATTGTTCTCGCCGGTTTACACGCTCCTACAGCTACAAACAGACAGGAAATAAGATTTTCTGTTGTAAATGGGGATAATCCGGTCCTTAAAGAGCTAGATGAGGAAAAGAACAAGTCTTTTGGAAACGGCAGACCCGGAGCAGTTAATTTCTACTATGGTGCACCTACTTTGTTTATCCTCAGTGCTGAAGAGGGCTTTAAATGGAGCAGGCTTGATGCCGGTATCGCAGTCCAGAATATGGCTTTGGAGGCTGAAGAACTGGGACTCGGTAGTGTTATCATAGGCTGTATTGAAGGTGCTATGTGGGGAGAAAAGAGAGCATACTTTGATAAAGCATTTAAAATCCCCGAAGGGTATAAGTTTGAAATAGCGCTTGCTGTAGGCCATAAGGGTACCAGCAAGGAGCCTCATACATTTGACGAAAGTGAACTTGTAGAGTACGTTTAATGAAATTTTAAGAAATTCTTTACTTTTTGCGGATTATGGTATATAATGGCTTTAACATGCATGTGAGGGTTAATATCATATGTAGAGACCGATAGCGGAGCAGAGGAAAGGAGAATATTAAAATGGATGTAAATGAGTTAATGCAGTCTGAAGACCTCACCAAGAATTATGATATTCAGGATATCAACGCTAACAAGCCTATGGGTATTCTTTCTTATATCGGCATTCTGGTTCTGGTTCCTATCTTTACTGCAAGAGAGTCAAGGTTTGCTATGTTTCATGCTGAGCAGGGTATTACACTTTGTATAGGTGCTCACATAATTGCATTTTTGTCAATTATCTTTGGATTGATTCCTGTTGTGGGTTGGATATTTAGTCTTCTTTTCGGCTTAGTTGGTTTGGCACTCTTTGTTCTTATGATCATCGGTATTGTCAATGCAGCTAACGGACAGGCTAAGCAGATTCCTGTTTTAGGTAAGATCAGGCTCATCAAGCTTCAGTAATTGATTTTTGAAATATGACCGCCCATCTGTGCCAGGCTCTGACCGGACACGATGGGCGATTTTGTGTTATGGTATTTGTTTACTGGTTTGTAGGTGCAACCGAAATGCCCATGCATTCTGAAACCCGTTATCGTATCGCACGGATATGATATCGGTTTCATATGCATTTTCATTTCGGACGTTTGCAATCGTGTGTCCGCTTGATACCGGACACACTTGTGCTGCTCTCACGAATCGGTTAGGTAAACCGATTCGTGCCTTATGAAAACACATATGTAACCGATGCATATCCATGTGCTCACTTTATGGTTTCAGACTGCATGGGCATTTTGGTTGCACAGCAATTCTAGGAGTTGTAAATGTTCTATACAGTAAAAAATAAAAAAGTATTATTAGGTTTGCTGATTATAGTTTGTGTTAGTCTATTATTGAATAATCTAAGCTTTGTTAAAGCTGCCGAAGATGACGGTTGGCCGGAAGGCCCTGAAATTAAGGGTGATGGAGCGATAGTAGTAGATGCCGAGACCGGAAACATTCTCTATGAGAAAAATATCTATGAACAGTTTTATCCGGCAAGTACGACCAAGATCCTGACTACTCTGGTAGCTTTGGAAAACGGCAGGTTGGATGATGTGCTCACTGTTTCCTATGCTGCTGACAACTATGTTTCTAAAACCAGTAGCCGTATGGGTCTGACTGAGGGCGAGCAGGTAACTGTTGAACAGGCTCTTTACGGTATTATGCTGGAGTCAGGAAATGAGGCTACCTATGCCGTAGGTGAGCATGTCGGAAAGTCCATAGCAGGCTTTATAAAGCTCATGAACAAGAAAGCGAAGGCTTTGGGATGTGACCGTTCCCACTTTGCTAATTCGCACGGTTTACATGACGAAGATCATTATACCTGTTGCTATGATATGTCTTTGATAGCACGGGCTGCATATAAAAACGAAGACTTCATGAAAATTACGGGTACTGCTTTTTACAACATGCCCGCCACAAATAAGCACGAAGCAAAGATACTTACCAATCATCACTGGTTTTTGAACGGTACCCAGAAATATGACTATTGTATAGGCGGAAAGACCGGTGCTACTACGCAGGCTGGCTATGCACTGGTTACATATGCCCGAAAAGATGGCAAGAATCTGATAAGTGTTGTAATGCACGCGCCTACATGGGCTGATGTTTATGCGGATACCAAGAGGCTACTGGATTACTGTTTTGATAATTTTGTTTCGTATCAGATGGAGGATCTGGGAGAAAGCACTACAGATTTTCCTTCCTGTTTTGATAATTTTGAAGCCTTTAATGACCTTGAAGAACCGTTTATATCCATATCAGGTGCCGGATCGATAATGGTACCAGAAGGTTTTGATATTTCAAAAGCCAAAAAGGAGATAGTTTATAATACCGATATGGAACTCGAACATGGCAGGAATGTGATAGGTTCCATAGAGTATACAAGTGGTTCGAGGGTGATAGGAGCTGCGGATATCATTGTTTATAACAGTGATTATCCTATTACTGAAAAGTCTTTTAACGAGCGTTGGCCGGCTTATATGATACCGGTTGATACTGCCTTTGAGGGCGTGGATGCTTCTCAGCTCAACCAGATTGGTAAAAAGGATAAGAATATTCAGGAGCAGCAGTTTTTAAAAGAAAATGCTATCGCTATCGGTATCGGAGTGGGTGTTGCTATCTTTATAGTAGGCGGTCTGATAGCCGTAATTAGGAAAAAGGTTCGGAGAAGAAGATGAGGATTTTTGATACACATGCTCACTATGATTCCAGACAGTTCTACGAGGATAGGGATGAAGTGTTAAGGGAAATATATAAGGATACAGGTGAAAGCGGAGGAGTACCTGTAAGAAGGATCGTAAATGTCGGAGCTGATATGGCTTCTTCCCAAACTACTTTGGAGCTTTCTCATAAATATGACTATATATTTGCTGCTGTGGGCGTACATCCCGATTCTGCGGGAGAGCTTATCTGGTGTCCCGAGAAATGTGGTAAATATGAAAACGAGAGTCTTAATGACGCTCACGAAAGAAAAGATATCGAAGTGAATTTAGATCAGGAAATTGGAAATGAGGACGACTCAGATACAGAGGATCCATATAAGGGTATTACGAAAGAAATATGTAACAGAAACAGGGAAGTACTTAGAAATCTGGTACAACAGAAAAAAGTTGTGGCTATAGGAGAAATCGGACTGGATTATCATTGGGACATTTGGCCGCGGGATATCCAGAAAAAAGCTTTCGAATGGCAATGGAAGCTGGCAGAAGAGTTAAAACTTCCTGTGATCATTCACTCGAGGGATGCGGCGGAAGATACACTGAATATGATACGTGGTTTCTATGAAGCAAAGAGAAACACGGGTGATCTTCAGAAGGCAGTCATGCATTGTTACTCATACAGTCCTGAGCACGCAGAAGAATACTTAAAAATGGGGCTGATGTTTGGCATTGGTGGAGTAGTGACATTTAAGAATGCAAAGAAACTAAAAGAGGTAGTGGATATGCTGCCGCTTGACAAGATCCTGCTTGAGACGGACTGTCCTTACATGGCTCCGGATCCTTTTAGAGGAAAGCGCAACAATTCAGGTTATCTGACATATGTGGCAGAGAAGATTGCAGAGATAAAGGGTGTGGATGTGAAAACGGTCTATGACAGGACCTGGGATAATGCGGAAGAATTCTTTGACCTGGCAAACGTGTAATTAAATACTTTTGTCATTCTGAGCGCAGCGAAGAATCTTTTGTATAGCGATATTTTGTGGGATTAGAATAGAAAGGGATAAGAATGGCAACTCTTGGAGATCCTAAAAAAACGATAGAGATATTAAACAAATACCACTTTGTATTTCAGAAGAAGTTTGGACAGAACTTTCTGATAGATACTCACGTGCTCGAAAAAATAATGAGAGCTGCTGATATCACAGAGGATGACTTAGTCCTGGAGATAGGACCTGGTATAGGGACGCTTACCCAATATCTTTGTGAAAATGCAAGAGAAGTGGTGGCTGTCGAGATAGACAGGATGCTGATCCCGATACTTAGGGAGGATACTCTTTCAGCCTACGACAATGTAGAGGTGGTAAACGAGGATATCCTGAAATACGATATAGCCGGTCTTGTCAGAGATAAAAACGATGGTAAGCCTATAAAAGTCGTAGCTAACCTGCCTTATTATATAACTACTCCGATTGTTATGTCACTCTTAGAACGTGACCTGCCTATAAAAAGCATTACTGTTATGGTACAGAAGGAAGTGGCAGAGCGTATGCAGGCCGGACCGGGTACAAAGGATTATGGCGCATTATCAATGGCTGTACAGTACAGAGCCGACACTTATATAGCAGCCAATGTACCGCCTAACTGCTTTATGCCCAGACCTAATGTTGGTTCATGCGTTATACGACTTACCAAAAAAGATGTACCTCCGGTTGAGGTCAAGTCTCCTGAGCTTATGTTTAAACTGATAAGAGCGGCATTTAACCAGAGAAGAAAGACCCTGCTCAATGCCATAGCAAATTCGGGAGAGTTAAGTTTTTCAAAAGAAAAAATCCTTGAGGCTTTGAAGGCTACAGGCATCCCTGAGAATGAGCGAGGAGAAAAGTTGGGGCTCACAGAATTTGGCAGACTTGCGGATGTTTTGTTATAGATTATTAAAGGTCTTTGAAAATTTTTAATATAAATTATAAGGCGCAATATTGACTTTTTCAATGTTGTGCCTTATAATATAGTATAGATAACAGGCAACAGAGTGTGCTTGTTCAAGCGTTGAAACGGTATGTCGTGCCAGCACGCGGTGTACGTGGAGCTTTATCATGGTTGTATGGTTCCCAAAAACTGGCAATGAAAACATTCTTTTAATACCTAAAAACAGATGAGTGTAAAAAAGTTCCCATTGCGTGGGGACTTTTTTTGTGCTATTATTTGTTTACCAATAATACGGAGGGAAAAATGAATCAACAAGATAATTCACAGAATCAATATAACTATCAGCAACAGAATTATTCGCAAAATCCGCCCCCATCACCGCAGCAGTATAATGCTCAGTATCAGCAGGGACAGCCGCAATATCATGGACAGTATCAGTACCAGCAGGGGCAGCAGCAATATCAGGGACAATATCAATACCAACAAAATAATCAGTACCAGCAGAATCAATACCAGTATCAAAACCAGTACCAGCAGCCATATCAGCAGCCGCAGTATCAGACCCAGTATACCACAGCAGCGCCTACCAGCGGGATGTGTATAGCCGGTTTTGTGTGTTCGCTGGTTCTTTTCGGAATACTCGGCATAGTCTTCTCCATAGTAGGTATCAAGGAATGCAACGAACAGGGAACAAACGGGAAGGGCCTGGCTGTAGCAGGATTGATCATTTCTATCGTTAAGATCTGCCTCGTTATTTTATATTTTGCAGCACTTGGATGCTTTTGCTCGTCGGTTGGCTGGCCCTGGTGGTAGAAAGATAGGCAAATGAAATTACTTAATGACTATTTAAAACAAAACTTCGGTTGCAAGGTATATAAGATAGCACTCAACGGTGGTTTTACCTGTCCCAACAGGGATGGGAAAATCGATACCCGCGGGTGCATTTTCTGTTCTCAGGGAGGCAGCGGTGAATTTGCGGAGAATCCGAATCTGAGTGTCTATAATCAGATAGAAAATGCCAAAAAACGTGTTTCCGCTAAGATAAAGGAAGGAAAATATATTGCTTATTTCCAGGCCTATACGGGTACCTATGCTCCGATAGCCCGCCTTGAAAAGTTATATATGGATGCGATCGATCACCCGGATATAGTTGCATTATCCATCGCAACACGCCCTGACTGTCTGCCGGACGATGTTCTGGAGTTACTTTCAAAATGCAATGAGATCAAGCCCGTATGGGTAGAACTCGGCCTTCAGACTATTCACGAAAACACTGCTAAATACATACGCAGAGGATATGAATTAAAAGTATACGATGAGGCTGTACAAAAGCTCCGCAAAAGAGGTATTGAGGTTATCACGCATGTAATCTTAGGTCTTCCCGGCGAAAATGAAAAGGATATGCTTGAAACTATATCCTATGTATGCGGACTGTCAGGTGCCACATACAGTTCACTCCATCACGCAACCGGTATCAAACTCCAGCTTTTACATATATTAAAAGGTACCGATCTTGAAACAGAATACAAAGAGGGGCGCTTAACGCCCCTCACTGAAGATGAATATATTAGTTTGTTAAAGAAATGCGTTTCCATTATCCCTGACGATGTGGTAATACACAGACTTACCGGTGACGGAGATAAGAAAATCCTGCTAGCTCCGCTTTGGAGTGCTGATAAAAAGCATGTCTGGAATCGCATCCAGAAGGAAGTTATTCAGGCTTCTTACCGAATATCTGCTTTTTCTTAACTACTATAACTACATTTTCTGCACTTGATACAGAATGGTCATTTGTGAGATTCATATTTGACCAGTCTGTATGGTGTATGGCAAAATTACATGCCAGGCTGTCACCAACTCCTAAAGTATTACTATCCGAATAAGTTATCTCGCATACAGTATCTGCATTCTTTCCCTTTGCATCACTAAATGCTCCTGAGCATCCGTTTAACTGTGTATACGAACCCGATGCTCCGTTTATACAGGTATGGTAGCAATCAAAGCTCAGCTGCTTTCCTTCTTCATTTGTGAAATAGAACATGATCTTAAGATCTTTAAGTGCTAAACTTCCATCACTGTTATTTACGATGTTAATCTTACCAGATATACTCGAAGAAGATGAAGAAGTATTGTCATACTCAACAGATACTGATACAGCTTCATTCTTTGCAGTACCTATAACTTCTACTGTTGATCCACCGTTTCCGGATCCGCCATTTCCTGAACCACCATTATTACCACTGCCATTATCCGAACCGCCATTATTACCGCTACCTGAGTTACCTCCGGATACTACAGTCTTGCCGGCATTTTTGCCCTTTGCGGGCTCGCTGCCGAATACCAGCTGACCGTTCTCGTAAAGTGCTGAGCTTGTCAGCATTGCATTACCGCCCTTGGTCATACCGGCAAATGAAGGATCGTTTGAGTTATCCCATGTACCCTTTGGATTACGAAGACGAACCTGTATCTCCTTCTTATACTGGCTCTGACCACCGGGGTATATTACTGAATCGGAGAAATCAACACTTAAGTAATAAATGTGATTATCCTCATCCCAAGCCTTAAGTCCTGCAGACTTTCCTGCTGCCATATAGTTTGTGGTAACTTCGATATCTGCAGCAGATCCTCCTGCCTTATATACCTCACTCAGATCAACATAATATCTGTACTCAAGCTTTTCTCCACCACGGGCCGGCCATGCAGAAACATTACAGATAAGAGCCTTTATCTCTATAAAATCTGTACCGTCAACATTTATACCACCCTGAACGTAAAACTCATCAATATTAACCTTTTCTACCGCTCCGAAATCCTTTAAGGTCTGTCCGTGATATTTCTTGTACATCTTAGCCAGGAGTCCGGTAAAACCTGCATTATAGTCACAGGCAACTTCGTTTTTATTATAATCCGATACGGTATCTGTATAACCATCGTTTGCGTCAGGTCCTCCTACAAGAGCACCATAAAGGGTATGTCTTGCGGGATTGGGCTCATTCATATTGTCACAGTATGAACCCTGAGCGGTACGGTGGTGAGGATTTTTCGGAGCATTCTCTCCAAAGCCTACCATATAAGATCTGCCGCTGCTGCCAAGTGCATAGTTTGCCTGCTTTTCGGCAAAATCGGTATAAGCCTTTTCCTTGCTTGAAGGACATAATCCTGATTCAGCATATGAGAGTGCTATAAAACTTGTGGTTGTCGCATATCTGAGAGAACCCCAGCTGTCAAGCCATGCCAAACCCTTTGGTGAATAAGTGATATGGTTTGAAGATACCCCGCTCCACCAGTCAAGATGCTGTTCAACATCATTTTTATAAGTTTCTTTTTCGGTAAGTTTAGCAAGCATTACAGCTGCACCGATATGAACATCATCCCAGCACATAGCCCAGTCATAGTCATGACCAGCATTTTTGTAGTCGGCTTCGGCATTGGTGATATAGGTTTCATCACCGGTAGCACAGTACAGCCAAGCGCCTGACCATGCGAGCTCATCATAGAAGCCGCTCCATGAATTATAGAAACCGTTTGCTGCGGTATATCCTGCATCACTCTTGGTATCTCTTGCAAATTTGTAAAGAGATTTTGCATGCTTTAAGCAAAGATCACTATAGCTCTTATCGATATTTTTATATATGATTGAACAGATTGCAAGTGATGCGGCGGTTTCTCCGCATACTGCCGAGCCGGGATTTGATTTTGTTACCTTATAGGAAGGTCTGCTCATCCTGTACTCTACAGTTTCTGCGGCTCCCCAATATGAGTGATCCTGATTGCCGTCACCTACCTGATAATAATATACTTCATCGGAAGGATGACACTTTATAAAGTAGTCGTTTGCCCACTTGATATTTCCCAGAGCATAGCTTAACTGACCGCTTTCTTCATAGGCTTTTGCATCCTCTATGATGGACCAGCCGAGCATTGAAGAAGTATATGACATGGGCAGATTGAATTTTACATTGTCTCCTGCATCATACCATCCACCGGTGAGATCCAATCCGTTATCTTTACCATCATTCAGTCCCGAATCACCACGCCAGTTACATCTTACCTTATCAGGCAGCTTACCTGAACGCTGGAGCTCATAGAATAGAAGGGACTTCTGGAGAGCTTCGCCGTAGTTATACTTTCCGGTGCCCTTTGTTCCTTCATATCCGTTACCCTTTTCGGTAAGGTTTCCTGTGTTTATAACAGATACCGGCTTTGCTATGATAACTTCCTGGGGCTTGTTAACCTTTGAGTCATCGTTATCCGATGCCTTGTCATTGCCGGAATCGGTATTATCCGTATCATTATTGGATTTGTTATCGTTTTCTGCAGAGTTATTATCAGAATCATCATTACCGGTATCAGTACTCAAGTCTGATTTATCAGTATTTTGATTATCTTCATTTCCGGTACCGGCATCACCACCGATATCGGATCCGCCTTCTTTATCTCCATCAGACTCTTTATCAGAGTTCTTTCCGGTATTATCGGTATTCTCTGTATCAGTGCCTTTGTCAGGCTTACTATTATCTACACTATCACTATTCTTTACTTCGCTACCTTTTTCATTATTATCACCGGAATCTGTCTCTGAAGCTTTGTTATCACCATCATTGTTGCCTGATGTGCTTCCAGAATTATTATCAGTTTCAGTATTAATATCTTGAGAAGTATTGTTGCTTGTATCTTCAGCCTGCTTATCGCCGGGCATAATGGGCTGACCGATATCGCTTGCTTTTACTTCGGTATTGTCATCTATCCCGTCACCATCTGCATCATTTTGTTTAGTTGCAGAACTGTTAGAACTGCCATCCGAATTCTTCACTGAGGTGTCCGTATTATTTGAGGTATTTTCAACCAACCTGGTATTATCATCATTTACATCCTCATCGCCACCCTTTGAGAACATTATCCCTAAGAATATACCAAGTCCCAGAACCAAAACTGCCGCTACAATATAAATAATTATTTTTTTGTTTTTCATATTCTGTCCCATTCTATATTTTTAATTTTTTACTTTGTGCCAAAAATCCTGTCACCGGCATCTCCAAGTCCCGGTACAATGTAGGCGTTTTCATTCAAGTGATCATCCAAACATCCACAGTAGATATCAATATCGGGATGTTTTTCCTGCAAAGCTTTAAGGCCTTCAGGAGCCGCTATGATACACATAAACTTTATATTGTTACAGCCTTTTTGTTTTATAAAATCAACAGCCTCTATAGCTGAGCCTCCTGTGGCTAGCATAGGGTCAGGTAGGATCACAAGACGATCCTCTATCTCTTTGGGCAGTTTGCAAAAATATGCATGTGGTTGATGAGTTTCTTCATCCCTATACATACCGATGTGGCCAACCTTTGCAGAAGGCACTAGGCTCAATATACCATCAACCATACCCAGGCCGGCACGAAGTATCGGGACAACAGCCAGTTTCTTTCCTGACAACATAGGAACCTTCGCTGTAGTAATGGGAGTTTTTACCTCTACCAATTCTGTTGGAAGATCCCTCAATGCTTCATAACCCATAAGCATGGCAATCTCACTTACCAAGATTCTGAAATCTCTTGTTCCTGTTCTTTCATCACGGAGGAGTGAAATCTTGTGCTGGATCAAAGGATGCTCTAAAATTACAGTTTTCTCCATAGTCTGCCCCTTTCTTTTAGTAAATTAGATTATCGTAATAATAGCACAAAAAAAGTCCCCACGCAATGGGAACTTTATCCTCTTTAAGCAAGAAGACTCCTTCCTCTTAGGTGGGGGATGAATTGCACGTGAATTACACTACTTACCATTTGACTAGCAGTTCTAACTGTGGTATAATATATTCAGTCGAATAATCATGAGAGGAATAAAATAAGATGGATCTGGATAATAATGCACATTCAGTATTCTTACTACACTATCATCTTGTGCTTGTAACCAAATATCGTAGGCAGGTTTTCAATAAAGATATTTCCGATAGGGCGAAAGAGATATTTGAATATATTGCCCCCAATTATAACATTACTCTGGAAGAATGGAACCATGACAAAGATCATGTACACATACTTTTCAGAGCACATCCCAATACGGAAATAAGCAAGTTCATAAACGCATACAAAAGCGCGAGCAGCAGACTCTTGAAAAAAGAATTTCCACAGATAAGGCAAAAACTGTGGAAAGACTATTTCTGGAGCCAGAGTTTCTGTCTGCTGACAACAGGTGGAGCTCCGATAGAAGTGATAAAGAAGTATATAGAAAGCCAAGGCCAGAAAGACAGGAAAAGGAAGTGAGCAAAGTGGCAAACAAAGCGTATAAATTCAGAATATATCCTAATGATGAGCAGATAGTTTTGTTTGCCAAGACTTTCGGCTGTGTCAGGCTGGTGTATAACCATTGGCTTGACAGGAAGATAAAGCAGTATGAGCAGGACAAGACCGCTGTAGGGTACACTGCTTGTGCAAAAGAGATGGCTGAAATGAAGAAAAGTGAAGAATACGCTTTTTTAAAGGAAGTGGACAGCGTATCGTTACAGCAGTCGCTACGGCATCTGGATACTGCTTTTCAGAACTTCTTCAAACAGCCGAAAACAGGATTTCCGAGATTTAAATCCAAAAAACATAACAGGAACAGCTATTCAACTGTCTGTATAAACGGGAATATTGCCATATCCGAGGGATATCTGAAATTACCTAAGATTGGACAGGTCAGGTTAAAACAGCACAGGACTGTTCCAAGTGAATACAAGCTAAAATCCGTAACAGTAAGCCAGACCCCAAGCGGAAAATACTATGCAAGTGTTCTTTTTGAGTATGAAAGCAATAATGAGGAAAAAGAATTGCACAGTTTTCTGGGACTGGATTATTCCATGCATGAACTGTATAAAGACAGTAACGGAAACGAACCACAATATCCCAGATATTATAGACAATCCGAGATGAAACTGAAGAAAGAACAGAGAAAGCTTTCACTCATGCAGAAGGGCTCAAAAAACCGTGATAAACAGCGTATCAAAGTGGCTAAACTGCATGAAAGGGTATCAAACCAGCGTAAGGACTTCTTACATAAGCAGTCACGGCAGATAACCAATGCCTATGATTGTGTATGTATAGAAGACCTTGACATGAAAGCTATGTCACAGGCACTGAATTTCGGTAAATCAGTTTCAGACAATGGCTGGGGGATGTTTGTGGCATTTTTGAAATACAAACTTGAAGCACAGGGCAAGAAGCTTGTTAAGGTTGATAAATTCTTTGCAAGCAGTCAGACCTGTTCATGCTGCGGATATGTGAACAAAGGGACAAAAGATCTTGCTGTCAGAGCGTGGGACTGTCCGGAATGCGGTATGCATCATGACAGAGATGTAAATGCCGCAATAAATATCAGGAATGAGGGAATGCGCATAGCATTTGCATGACCTAAAAATAGAACCGTGGGACACACGGGGTTAGCTCGCTTATGCTTAGCCCGTTGGGACTATCGAACGAGAACTGAACTTACTGAAGAGGTTAGGGAAGCCCCTACCTCTATAGGTAGGGGAGGATGTCACAATTGGTTAATTTGACATTATTCAGTATTTGAGATATAATTCAGATAATTTGTAGGAGGCTTGAGTATGGCTATTGATTATGAGAAGGAAGTAATAACCGATGCTTCGGATTTTACGCTGCTCTCGGATTATGTACCGGGGATAGTACAGGAAATCCGGTATTTTTCCACTTACAATTTCATCGGTGACAGGATTGATGGCTATGAGGAGCCGTGCGCGATCATTACCAAGGAGGCAGCCAGAGCTCTAAAGGCTGTAAGCAGTAAGGCAAATGTGCAGGGCTACAGATTAAAGATTTTTGATACATATCGTCCGGCATCAGCGGTAAAGCATTTTGTGATGTGGGGCATCGAAGATCTTGATCAGCGTATGAAACCGTTCTTTTATCCGGATCTTGAAAAACAGGAACTGTTTAAAAAGGGATATATCGCCAGCAAATCAAGCCATAGCAGGGGAAGTACGGTAGATCTGACATTGCTCGACATGAAAACCGGCAAGGAAGTAGATATGGGCAGTCCATTTGATTACTTCAGTGAAATGTCACATCCCGATTACAAGGGTATTACTGAAGAACAGTATGCAAACCGGATGATTTTACAGGACCTGATGGTGAAAAACGGATTTAAACCGATTGATTGCGAATGGTGGCACTTTACACTGGAAAATGAACCATTTCCGGAAACTTATTTTGACTTCCCGGTTTCAGTCAGTGTACTTAAAAGATAATTAATTAAGAAAGGACATAAAGACAATATGAAAGGTATAGTATTAGCAGGCGGTTCAGGTACAAGACTTTATCCTTTGACAAAGGTAACCAGCAAGCAGCTTCTTCCGGTGTATGACAAACCTATGATTTATTATCCTCTGTCAACTCTGATGTTAGCAGGGATCAAGGAGATACTTATCATATCTACTCCGGATGATACTCCTAGATTTGAAGCCCTGCTTGGTGACGGATCACAGTTCGGTATACATTTGGAATACAAGGTACAGCCGAGTCCTGACGGACTTGCACAGGCATTTATCCTTGGTGAAGAGTTTTTAGGCGGCGAGGCCGGAGCTATGGTGCTCGGTGATAATATCTTTTATGGAAACGGGTTTAGACGATTGTTAAAGGCAGCAGTTGCCGATGCTGAGGAAAACGGAAGGGCAACAGTATTCGGGTACTATGTAAATGATCCGGAGCGTTTCGGTGTAGTTGCTTTTGATGAAAACGGCGTAGCCACCAGCATAGAGGAAAAGCCGAAGGAGCCTAAATCAAACTATGCAGTAACTGGTCTATATTTCTATCCTGCCGGAGTCAGTGCAAGAGCTAATCAGGTAAAACCTTCAGCCAGAGGTGAGCTTGAGATCACAACCCTAAATGAAATGTATCTCAAAGACGGACTTCTTGATGTACAACTGCTCGGACGCGGGTTTGCATGGCTTGATACAGGTACCATGAGCTCACTGCTTCAGGCAGCTCAGTTTGTAGAGATGGTACAGTCAAGACAGGGTATCACTATATCAGCTCCGGAGGAGATAGCATTTATCAATGGATTTATAGATAAAGAAAAGCTTATGGAATCTGCCAAAAACTATGGTAAGAGTCCTTACGGCGAGCATCTGCGTTCAGTGGCAGAAGGTAAGGTAAGATATTAAAGTCAAAGAAGGTTATAATATGGTCAGGATTTTATCAGACAGCACCTGCGATTTATCGCCGGAGCTCGTAGAAAGATATAATATAGAGATAATACCTCTTCATGTTTCTTTGGGAGAAGAGGAATATCTGGACGGAGTAAATATCAAACCTCAAAGGATATATGAATGGTCTGATGCTACAGGCTCCACTCCTAAAACATCGGCTCCTTCAATGGAGGATGTGATAGGGGTTTTCAGAAAATATATTGAAGCAGGAGACGAGCTTGTAGTTTTTACTATCTCAGCCTCGATGTCTGCAAGCAATAATGTTTGCAGACTGGCAGCGGAAAATCTGAATGCTTTGGACAGGATAGTGGTTATAGATTCCGAAAATCTGTCTACCGGTATAGGGCATCTTGTAGTAGAAGCAGCAGAAATGGCGGCTAAAGGCAAAGGTATCAGGGAAATAGAGACTGAGATACTGAATCTCAGACCGCGTGTCAGAGCCAGTTTTGTGGTGGATACATTGGTTTTCCTGCACAGGGGCGGCAGATGTTCGGGACTTGCAGCCATGCTTGGATCCGTATTAAAGCTGCATCCGAGGATAGTTGTGGAAAAAGGAGCCATGCATTCTGATAAAAAATACAGAGGTAAGATCGAAAGGGTGATCCTTGATTATACAAAGGATTTATTTGAGGCACTGAAAAGAGCAAAGCCCGACAGAGTATTCATCACCCACTCCGGCTGTACCGAGGCTATAGTTTCCAAGGTAAAAGGTATCCTCGAAGGACTCTCATATTTTAAGGAAGTACTGGTAACACATGCAGGCTGTGTAGTTTCGGCACATTGCGGACCGGGCACCCTGGGAGTGTTGTTTATTGAAAAATAAAAATATAAGCGGCAAGCCGGATGGTTTGCCGCTTTATCTTACCATGATCCCCAATAAGCCAGCTGGCAGTTTTTACAATATCTGCTGTTGGCAGTCTCAGTGAATTTCATTATTTTACCGCACCCGGGACATTTTAGGCGATAACCTTTTATATCCCTGGTCAGAAGCTCATTTATCTTTTTACTAAGTCGTTCTCTTTCGTCATAGCAGCCTGCATCGATGCCGACACGGCGGAGCACCTGATTGTAGCAGTCATAGCCCTTGTATTGGCGCTCGCAAGCTTCCAGTGTATCCTCGCCAAATCCGGGTTTGGGTACCAGTTCGGGATGACCGGTCAATACCATGACAGCACAGTCGAGCCAGTATTCCACGAGCTCCGGACTGCCTATGTCGACGGGACATGTGATAAGGCTGTAGATGAGCCTGCGGTCCGCATCCTTGGGGATTTCGGGTTCCAACAGTTTGTACAGCTTTTGCATATCCTTTATGTCTTCCTTTACAGCCAGCTTTGAACCGGAGGGAGAAAAACTCCACTCATCAAAAAGGTCTCCGAAGTCATGACCGGATTCGGCCAGTTCCTCGGGGAAAGGAATAGTATATGTGTTAATCCATGACGGGCTCTTATCGAGTCCGTTTTTTATAAGGTCTTCGTCCTTTATGGCGGCCACTTCACCTACATCATATATGCCGTATCTGCCGGCGCGTCCGGCTATCTGACGGATCTCGGTATAGGTTAACTGTCTTGTGACTTTACCGTCAAACTTCGAGGTTTCCATAAATACGATACGCTTTATCGGGATGGAGACTCCCATGCCGATGGCATCCGTGGCTACTACTACCTTGGTTTCTCCGCTTGTGAATTTCCGGACTTCTTCTCTGCGGGAGGTAGGAGGCAGGGCACCGTAGATCACACTGGTTTTTATCCCTGCATCAGCCAGTTCTGCTGATAAGGACAGTACGGAGCGTCTTGAGAAAACTATCAGACAATCACCGTTTCTGACATCCTTTAGGGACTTGAATTTCCCGGTATATTCCAATGGAGCCAGACGATAGTGTTTTCTTCTGGTAAACTGTCCGCCGAATTCTGTTATTATTGAACGTATGATCTGTAAAGCTTCCGGGGCCAGACAGATATGCACTTCTTCGGCATCGACCATACAGATGGCCTTTGTCCACTGGGCTCCGCGGTATTTATCAGCTATCATCTGGGCTTCATCTATAACAGCTACCTTATAGTGTCTGGTATAATCGCAGAGTTCGATGGTGGAGGATATGACATTTGCTCCGGGGACCTCTTCGTGTTCCTCACCGGTCAGCAGATCGCAAGGGACACCGTTGCGGTTCATCTTATCAAACATCTCCAGAGCAAGCAGTCTCAATGGTGCCAGGTAGAGTCCGTCCTTTTCCTGCATCAGGCGTTCGATGGCTTCATGTGTTTTACCACTGTTTGTGGGACCTACATGAAGGATGAATTTTCTGTCAAGCTCGCCGGCTCGTGCCATATAGTAGGCGGCGGTATAGTGGCTGAACAGTTCATGTATATCGGAAATATCCCTGGCTTTTGCGAGAAAGGCCGAGGATTTTATCATGGTGCTGAAATGGGGATCATCGAGAGCTCTGGCTATGTCGGCTCTGGAATACAGGATTTTGTCTTTCTTAGGCTGGATGGCAGAGGGCTTAACGTATTTTTTTACAAGGTCGATCTTTACACCGAGCATGGAGCTTACTCCAAAATCGGTGTACCAGGTTACGCCATCGATATTTACGTTTTGAGGCTTTGAATAAAAATGCCGATTTGAGCCTCTTTGTCTTGATCTTTTATAGCTGTTTCTTGCTCGTCCCATTGTTTTCACGTCCTGTATCGTTCTTAAATCTGCTAATATGAGATTGTAGCTTTAATGACGGGTATTGTCAACTGCTGTATGTATTATATTATAAAAATAATAGATTTTCTTATTAAATACGGCGAATGCTATATACATGACCGAAGAAATCTGTTATATAGTAAAATATAGATTTTACACTGAACTGAAGAAGTTTAAAAGATATAGTTATATAAGAATTTAAAAACGGAAGAAATAATGCAAAGAAAAGGAGTAGCCATGAATACTACAACACCTTCAAAAATAAGAGTAAATATGCTGGGATACTTACCCGGATTATCTAAAAATGTAGTAGTTTTATCAGATGATGATTTAACCGTGTTCGATGATAAAGGTTATGAAGTTAAGTCATTTAAAAACTTAAACCTTAAGTTCGACGATGCATCAGGTGACAGTGTGGCTTCAATAGATCTCGGTGATCTTCCGGAGGGAAAATATTTATTAAAAAGCGGAGATACCGAGCGTAAAATAAGTGTTCAAAAGAAAGCATACAGTGATGTGACAAATGCTCTGATAAAAGGTCTGTATTATCAGAGATGCGGATGTGCCCTGGAAGAAAAGTATGCCGGGATATATACTCATGCAGCATGTCATACAGCGCCGGCTATTGAGTGGGATGACAGTATCATGCATGTCAGTGAGAACGGGGTCTGCTTTAAGGAAGGTGCTGAACCCTTGAAAAAAACCGTGATAGGTGGATGGCACGATGCAGGAGACTACGGAAAATACGTGGGACCCGGAGCAGTAACAGTGGCACATATGTTATATGCATATCTTTTATTCCCTGATGGATGCTCCGATGCTCTGAATATCCCCGAGACCGGAAACGGTACACCGGATATATTGAACGAAGCACGTTGGGAGCTCGAGTGGATACTCAAGATGCAGAAGGATGACGGTTCATTTTATCATAAACTGACCAAGGCAAGATTTGCCCCTTTTATCATGCCTGAGGATGATAAGGAACAGGAATATCTTATACCTGTGTCACATTGTGCTACAGAGGCTGCGATAGCTGCATTGGCTCTTGCGTATAGAGTTTATGAGAAGTTTGATAAGGACTTTTCAGAAAAGATGCTCGAAGCAGCATTAAAAGGCTGGAAATGGGTGGAGGCAAATCCGGAGTTTAAGCCTTATATACAGCCTGAAGGTGTCAGGACCGGTTATTATGGTGACTGGAATGACAAGGATGAGAGATTCTGGGCTGCATGTGAGCTGTATGCCGCTACTTCGGATACAAAATATAAGGTAGCAGCAGAAAAGATTTATAAGGATGCAAAGGATTCTGAGATCATAAAGAAGGAACTGGAAAACAATCCTTTTTTTGAACGCATGAAGAAGTGGAACCCTGATTTTAAGCCGCCTGTAGGACTTAATGTTACACAGTACGGCTGGGCAGATGTAGCCGGTCTGGGGGCATTATGCTGTCTGTTTGAAATTGGCAAAAACGGAAACGGAACAACTGCGGGTGAAGTACTCGGAGAAGAGTTAAAGAAGGATTTCCTTGAAAAAAGCAAGGAAGCATTAAATCTCGTAAAAATCTCGGGATATGGTACAGCTAACGAGCATGACAAGTATGTATGGGGCTCGATACTTACCGTCATGAGCAATGCGATGACTATGATCGTTGACTGGAAGCTGACAGGAAATACTGAGATGAGGGATGCTGCACTTAATCAGCTTAATTATGCATTGGGTCTCAACGCTCTTGACATATCCTTCATCACCGGTTTTGGAGAAAGAAGAGTTATGAACCCTCATCACCGTCCTTCAGGTGCTGACGGTATAGAGGAACCTGTGCCCGGCCTTATATCCGGAGGTCCTAACAGCGGTATGAATTATCCGGAGACAAAGGAAAAACTGAAAGGGACTGCTCCTGCAAAATGCTATCTGGATGAACTGCCTTCAGCCGATACCAATGAGATTGCTATTTACTGGAACTCACCTGCAATATTTGTAGCAGCATGTTTTAATGCAATTTGACAGAGAAAGTTATGTATATGTTTACTTACGGAAAGGAATAGAATATGAAAATATATGATATATCCCAAGAAGTATTTAACTGTGCAGTATACCCCGGAGATCCTCAGCCTATACGTGAGGTTAAGCTGAAGATAAGCGAGGGTGCGGTATGCAATCTGACGGCATTTGAAATGTGTGCACATAACGGAACACATGTGGATGCACCTTATCATTTTATAGATGGAGAAGAGACAATAGACAGAGTGCCTTTGGATAAGTTTATCGGATATGCTTATGTGGCAGAGCATGATGGTGATATAACCGCAGAGGTAGCTGAAAGGATATTAAAGGATGCAAAAAACGCAGATGAGCGTGCAAGTGAGAGAATCCTTGTAAAAGGAAATGCTGTAATGACCAAGGAAGGAGCCGAGGTTTTTGCAAAGGGCGGGATAAAACTGTTCGGAAATGAATCCCAGACAGTCGGACCTCTCGATGCTCCCATGGAAGTGCATTTGGTAATGCTTGGTGCAAAGATCGTGCTGCTCGAAGGTATTAGACTTGCCGAAGTACCTGTAGGTGTGTATCTGTTAAATGCCGCACCCATTAACCTGGGCGGTTCAGACGGAGCACCATGCAGGGCAGTGCTTATGGATTTAACCTGACTGATGAGGTGTGTCAAAAACTATGGTTTTGACACATCTTTTTTATTTATCGCAATTTTTTATAAGCAGGTTGATATTATTTAGATAGACAAATGACCAATAAAAATGGTATTCTAAACATAAAGGAATACTATTAAAATAAAAGCAAGGGGTATAGAACATGGGAAATTACGCAAAACTTTGGTTAAACTACTCTTCAAAGAAGAATAATAAGGATTGTAAAGTATTAAAGAAAATAGTATTTAGTGGGTCTTTTGCTGATGATAAAATCCTGGAGAACGCTAAAAAAGAGCTTTCTTTAGGATTAAAAGACATGCTCGGGATAGAGCCTCAGATAATAATATCATCTGACGGTAATACTCAAAGCTGTGCCGCCAAAAGAGAATTGACCAGTGGAAAGGCAATAGCTGACAGTGAAGTATATACAATCTCTATAAAGGATGGAAGCATAGATATCTCAGCGGTCAGCAGCACCGGTATTCTTTATGGTGTGTTTAATTTACTTAGGACTGTAGGCTGCGAAAAGGATGTTGAAAAAGAATATGCTTCAGCCAAGACTTTCAGACCTTCCAATCCTTTAAGAATGCTCAACCATTGGGACAATATGGATGGCAGTATCGAGCGCGGATATTCCGGAAGATCATTTTTCTATGAAAATGACGAGATCATCATAAACAACCGTACAGTGGACTATGCGAGACTTATTGCGTCAGTCGGCATTAACGCTGTAGTAATAAACAATGTAAATGTTAAGCAGGCAGCATCATACATGATAACAGACAGATATTTTGAAAAGCTGGCTCAACTCGGAGAAATATTTGCAGGCTATGGTATAGGGTTATACCTGAGTCTTAACTATGCATCTACTATAGAAATCGGTGGCATGGACAGCGCAGACCCGCTGGACGAAGGTGTAAAGGCCTGGTGGAAGGAAAAGATGGCAGAGGTATTTGCCAAGATACCTACACTCAAAGGCTTCCTGGTAAAGGCTGACTCTGAGGGACGCCCCGGACCTTTCACTTATGGCAGGACTCAGGCTGACGGTGCAAATATGCTTGCTGATATCGCCAAAGAACATGGTGCCATCATTATCTGGAGATGCTTTGTTTATAACTGCCGTCAGGACTGGCGTGATAAAAAAACCGACCGTGCTAGAGCCGGATATGATAACTTCAAGCCTATGGATGGTGACTACCATGATAATGTCATCCTGCAGATAAAGAACGGACCGATGGATTTCCAGATAAGGGAGCCGATATCACCTCTGTTTGGCGGACTTACCAAAACAAATCAGATGCTTGAAGTACAGATAGCACAGGAGTACACCGGACAGCAGATAGATGTATGTTATCTTATCCCTATGTTTAAGGAAATTCTTGGATTTAAGACTTATGCCAAGTCAGGAAAAGATATCGGAAACGGGGATGATACCGTAGCAGACATCATCAGCGGAAAGACCTTTGACAGCCGTTTTTCAGGGATAGCAGCCGTCACCAATACAGGAAATGATTTCAACTGGACAGGTGATTATCTGGCAGGAGCCAACCTTTTCGGATTCGGCAGACTTGCATTTGATACAGGACTCGAGAGTGATGAGATAGCGGAAGAGTTTATCAGAATGACCATCTCAAATGAAGACGGTGTGGTTGATACCATAAAAGAAATACTCCTGCCTTCAAGAGCTATCTATGAGAAATATACATGTCCACTGGGTATCGGTTGGATGGTAAAGCCGGCTACTCACTACGGATGCAGTGTGGACGGATATGAGTATGACAGATGGGGCACATATCACAGGGCTGACCATCTCGGACTTGGTGTGGACAGGACGGATAAGGGAACAGGATATGCACTTCAGTATAACGAGCCGAATGCGTCAATATACAACTCACCTGCTGCTTGTCCTGATGAGTTGGCACTTTTCTTCCATCACCTGCCTTATACGCATGTGCTCCATAGCGGAAAAACAGTGATACAGCATATCTATGACGCTCATTTTGAAGGATATGATGAGGCTGTAAAGCTTGCAGAAAAGTGGGAAACCTTGAAGGGCAAGGTAGATGACGGAATATTCGAAAATGTAAGCGAGCGTTTTAAACGCCAGTTATATAACGCAAAAGAGTGGTGCGACCAGGTAAATACCTACTTCCATCGTATAAGCGGAATAGAGGATGAGAAGGGCAGAGAAATCTGGTAGAAATATGGCAATAATATAAAAAATAAGCGTGCAGAAACTGTATGGTATCTGCACGCTAAAATTTTTATTGCCAGAGCACGCTCTTTGCTGCTTCACCGTCTGCGAAAGGTCCGGGGATGGTGGAGAGACCTCTGTGGTTTCCGAGGAAGTCGCTGTCAAATGTGATAGCTGTTCCGTCGGGATTCTCAAATCTCTGCTCGGGCTCGAATGCACATCCTAAGATATCACTTGTGATGATGCCGTCCCGGAAGTCCTTGAGATATGTATAGAGATTGGTCTTTAAGGTATATTTGCCGTTTTTCTCAACAAGCTCAACCTTTATCTTGTTCTTCTTATTTTCAAAACCGTCTGTCTCATGCTTGCCGACTGCTGCTCCGTTAAAGTAAGCATTACCCTTAACCCATACAGGCAGATGTCCAAAATGAGCGGTAGCGAGTTTGCCCATATCAGGCTCCTTGGTCATATCGAACTGGCCGATCCACTCATCATATGAAGGGAATATGTCAAAGCAGGATGTACCAACTACTTCGTAATCGCTGGCCTGAGCGGTTCTCTTCTTATCTGTAATAGGATAGTTCTGGACAAATATATTGTTGTAGATCCTGTCATCTCCGTGAAGTATGGTCATAAAGCCTGCAACCTCTGTCCTGTGACGGATATGATAAGGTGTATATCTGGGTTCTCTCTGTCCGTTTACTATGCTGTCAACACCGGAATTGATAAGTCCGAATGAGCCGAGCATAAGGTTATGAACACATGCGATACCTTCGCTGGGGATAACAACTGATACCTTTGAAAGGAGTACATTGTTGTCGATAAGTGTGGGACCATGTCCAACCTCGATAAAGATATCGTTGGAAAACATAGCACCCTGTGCAGGCTTCCTGCCCTCAGGACGGAAGTTGTCATGCATAAGGTTCTGAGTGATACGTGCGCCCTGTGCTTCCCAGTCAAGCCATACACCCATGATACAGTTGTGGATGTGGTTTCTCCTGATGGTTACATCTATAGCCGCATGGAGTTTTATACCTGCGGTTTCGGCTCCGCCTAACTGCTGGGAATTACATACGTGGTGGATATGGCAGTCCTCGATAGTAGAGAAGACTCCGCCCATACGGCCTACGATACCTGTCTGCTCGCAGTGGTGAACCTCACATCTTCTGATAATATGACTCCCTACACGCTCCTTGAGCCAGCCGTGGAACTGACCGCGGCAAACAGCGTCACGCTCCATCTGGGTAGGGCTCTTAACCTGCTTTGTATAGAAGTACATATCATTTTCGGGATCCTTATATTTTCCGAGAGAGATACCGCAGCATCTGCTGTTGGAAACTTCACAGTCTTCGATGATCCAGCCCTTGCTCCAATGAGGTCCGATGAGACCGTCCTGGTAAGCAGCGGGAGGAGCCCATGTGGTAGCACCCTTAGTGATCACAAAGCCGGATACGGTGATATATCCCTTGCCGGGCTTATCGGGCATAAAGCAGTTGCGCCTTGCACTGATCTCAACCTTTTCCTTTGTGGGATCCATGCCCTTGAAATTAGCATAAAGTATGGTCTTGCCATCCTTCTGCTCGGTATACCATTTATACTTGGACTCTTCAAGGTTATATGCACAGGGATCTGACTCGCCTGCAAGACACTCTTTAAGAGATACGGTCTCATACATCATGAGGTCGTTAATAAATACGGCACCTGTATGTCTTACGGTAGGAGCGAAATACCAGTCACCGCAAACGAAAGTGGTGTATGGATTATATGCTCCGAAGACTCCGTTATCAACCTCGGCTACCCAGGTATCACCTTTATATTTCTTCCAGTTTGAAAGTACTTCTGCACCTGTGATGATAGCACCCTTGATCTTTTCCGAACGATAAACGATACGCTTGTCGGGAGTACCGCCGTTTACAGGGTTAACATACTCTCTGTAGATACCGGGAGCGACGATGACTTCATCACCGGGTCTTGCAACCTTGGCTGCATCGTTGATGTGACGGAAGGGCATATCTTTTGAGCCGTTACCATCCTTTGACGCATTTGCGTTTACATAAAAAATCATTTTAAATACCTTCTTCCTGCAGGCCTTTGTACGCATCTGCGATGTGCCTGCTTCATCACAGAAGAAAAGAAGAGATAGGGGTTGTTCCTATCTCTCTTATTATAATATGTAAGTTAAGGGTTTTGCAATAGAAATGAATCATTATTACAATATAGCACATTGATTAAACATTATATTTTTGCGTATGTAGAATTGTATTGACAAACCTTTGGACCATGACTAAAATTGTATTTGTATAAGTTGATTTAAGTATTAGGAGGAGAGTTAAAACATGCCGTTTATAGATTCGAAAATAACTGTAGCTGTTGATGCAGCAAAGAAAGAAGAACTTAAGGCCGAGCTGGGAAAGCTCATGGCTACTTTACATAAGAGCGAGACTTATCTCATGGTAGGTATCGAGGATAAATATGACCTCTGGTTAGGCGGAAAAAAACTTGAAAAAGGTGCTTACGTATCGGTAAGTCTGTATGGTAGTGCAGCTCCCAAGGATTTTTCTACCATGACCGGACAGATATGTGAGGTATACAGCAGACTTCTCAGTATTCCCGGGGATGCTATCTATGTAACCTATCATCCGATAACCGACTGGGGCTGGAACGGGAGCAATTTCTAAGTGGAAGTAAGTAATGAAGTAAAAAGAGTTGAATTATCCGTCAGAGATCTGGTTGAGTTTGCAGAGCGGAGCGGAGATATAGATAACCGTACTGCTCATACCGATCCGGATGCTATGCAGGAGGGGGCAAGGCTCCACCGCAAGATACAGAAGGAACAGGGAGCAGGTTACAGTGCTGAGGTTACCCTAAAATTTGAAAAGCAGGAAGAATATGATGGCGAGCAGATGATATTCGCCATCGAGGGACGTGCTGACGGTATATTTGAAGATCCGTTTGAAAATGCGGTTGCCAAGTTCTCAAAGGAATCTGTGATCCTTAAAGGACCGGACTCGGCAGACAGTTTATTCAACCTAAATACAGATTTTGACATAAATATCAGTTTCATTGACGAAATAAAGACCACCTACAGAGATGTGGAAAAACAAACAGAGCCTGTGAAGGTACATCTTTCACAGGCTAAATGTTATGCTTATATATATGCAGGGCAGAATGATCTGGATAGGATTGGCGTAAGGATGAGCTATGCCAATCTGGAGGACGAGAAGAAAAAATATTTCTTTTATATATTTAAATATGAAGAACTGAAGGACTGGTTCGAGTCCATGATACACGAGTATGCCAAATGGATAGCATGGCAGATGAAATGGGAGAGAAAGAGAAATGCGAGTATAAAGCAGATTGATTTCCCGTTTGATTACAGGGAAGGACAGAAGGAACTGGCAGCAGGTGTATACAGGACCATTCTCAGAAAAAAGAAGCTCTTCCTGGAGGCTCCGACAGGTGTAGGAAAGACTATATCCACGGTATTTCCTGCAGTAAAGGCGATGGGCGAGGGCATCACATCAAAACTGTTTTACGGGACGGCCAAAACCATAGCAAGGACTGTGGCAGAGGAAGCCTTTAATATACTTATGGGGAAGGGCATGCAGTTTAAATGCGTGACTATTACCGCCAAGGAAAAGGTATGTGTACTGCCTAAGCCGGCATGTAACCCCGATGACTGCCCGAGAGCCAAGGGTCATTTTGACAGGGTAAATGCCTGTGTATATGATATGCTTAACAACGAGGGCAGTATAACGAGGGAGCTTATCTTAAGCTATGCTGAGAAATATAATGTATGTCCTTTTGAGATGTGCCTTGATGTAACAACATGGGCGGATGCTGTCATATGTGATTATAACTATCTGTTTGATCCGAACGTATACCTGAGGCGTTTCTTTGCAGAAGGTATTGAAAAGGACTATGTGTTTCTGATCGATGAGGCACACAACCTGGTTGAGCGTGCCAGAGAGATGTACAGTGCAAGGCTGAAAAAAGAGGATTTCCTGTCAGTTAAAAAGATGGTCGGCAATGACGACTACAACCATAAAAGGCTGTCCGGAGCATTGGACAAATGTAATAAATACATGCTGGAGATAAAACGGCAGTGCGATGATTTTACAGTATGGGAGGATGTTGACTCCTTAGTGGATGTACTGCAGAAATTCATGGGCATATACGAAGCTATGCCTGTGGGTTTTAAGGTTGATGACCAGGAGATGCTGTCGACGCTGTATCTTGATGTGAGGCATTTTATAAATATGTATACCATAATGGACGGTAACTACAGCATTTATTCCGACTATTCGACGGATCAGACCTTTAACGTGACTTTATGCTGCATGGACCCTTCTAAGCCTTTAAAGGATTGCCTGAAAAGGGGAAGAAGTGCTATTTTCTTTTCGGCTACCCTGATACCGGTTAAGTACTATATGGGACAGCTGGGCGGTTCGGATGAGGATTATGCGGTATATGCACCGTCTCCGTTTGATAAAAACAACCGCCTGATCATGGTAGCGAGAGATGTCAGCACAAAGTATACCAGAAGAAATAAGGCGGAATATGAGCGGATAGCCGGATACATCAGGGATTTTTCGACAGCTAAGCCCGGTAACTATATGGTATTTTTTCCTTCTTATAAGATGATGCTTGATGTGGCGGACTCTCTGAAAGAACTGATGGGAGACAAGCTGCAGGATATAAATATCCATCCTGAAGATACTCCGGAAAATGAAGATGATCTGTCTGAACATAAAATCTATCAGGCAATGGAAGAGGAGATGTCAGTAAATCTGGAATCCGGCAAGTCTTACCTCTTACTCCAGATGCCCGGGATGGGTGAAAAAGAAAAAGAGACCTTCCTTAAGTGCTTTGATGAGGCAAATGAAGGTACGCTGATAGGTTTCTGCGTGATGGGCGGTATCTTTGGTGAAGGTATCGACTTGAGGGCTGAGAGGCTTATAGGTGCGGTCATCGTTGGGACCGGATTGCCTCAGGTATGCAATGAACGAGAACTCTTCAGAAACTATTTTGATGAAATAAACAACTCGGGGTTTGAGTATGCATATCTTTATAACGGGATGAATAAAGTGTTGCAGTCAGCAGGGCGTGTTATAAGGACTTCTGATGACAGGGGGGCTATACTTTTGCTTGACGAACGCTTTGGCACAGAGCAGTACAGAAAGCTCTTCCCCCAGGAGTGGTATCCTTTTGAGTACACTGATTCCGGTCAGATTGCTAAACAGCTTGACAGGTTTTGGAATAATGTGTGATAAAAAACAGTTGTAATATACTTATGTTCAAGATATAATAAAGTTATTATAAATTTATAAACATGTGGGGCGAATATGTACAAAAAAGTATTGGTAGCACTTACGGCAGTGATACTGCTTGGCTTACTTGCTGCGGTAGGAGTTTTTATATATGGGATGATTGCTGAGAAATATAAGGAAAGCGAAGTGAAGATGGAGCTTTCAAATTATTATAACGTGCCGGATGGTGAGGCACTGCTCATATTTGATGAGAAGATATTTGAAAAAACGGCTCTGTTTGTCGATGGGGAGCCTTATCTTGACTTACCTACGGTAATAGATAAATATACCACATTGTTTATGTGGAGCCAGGAAGAGTATCGGATGTACTATACTACAGCATCCAAAGAGTATCTTATAACTCCCGGAGATGTAAATATACTTGTTAACGAAGAAAGAATAACGACTTCGGTACCGGCAGTTATAATACAGAATGATACCATATATATATCGATGGAATTCCTCAAAGAATGCAGTAACATAACTTATAAGGTGTTTAATGATCCTGCCAGAGTACTTGTGACATACAGTCCCGATGAGTTCCTGTGTGTGACGGTTAATGAGGAGACCTCTATCAGGGTCAGCCAGGATATCAAGGCCGATTATCTGGAAAAGCTGCCTGCTGGAAGTGTAGTAAGGATAATAGAAGGCGGCGGCATCCAGCAAAAGGGCTTTATAAAGGTAATGAGTGAGGATGGCGTAAGAGGCTATATCCTTCAGGAAAAACTGGACTGGGCTAACAGATATAATGTAGCTCCGACATTTAATGAGTTTACTGAAGAAGAGTATACACATATTTCATTACCGGAAAAGATTTTTCTTGTATGGCAGCTGGTATACAGCACCGGACATATCGATGAGATGGTTTCATACATAGAAAAGAATCCCGAGGTTAATGTTGTTTCACCTACCTGGTTTTTTATGAACGGAGATAAGGGTGAGATTACATCCTACGGTGATCCGGATTATGTGACTGCGGCACATGAGCGAAGGGTAAATGTCTGGGCAGTATTAAAAAATGATACCATAGAGGGATCGTTTGACTGTGCAGAGGACAGCCACAAGGTATTCGCTACATATGAGACCAGACAAAGGCTGATACGTAATGTTATAGAAGCTGTAAAGAAATGCGGTGCAGACGGTATCAATGTGGATGTGGAAGGCCTGAATGTTGAGACCGGTATATACTTTGTCCAGTTTATAAGGGAACTGGGCTTTAAATGCAAGGATTACGGCATTGTTTTATCCATAGATAATTATATCCCTGAGGATTATAATGCATTCTACAATATCCCTGAGCAGAAGAAAAATGCTGATTATATAGTCATTATGGGTTATGATGAGCATTATGCAGGCTCCGATGCGGGTTCTGTAGCTTCTCTTTCATGGTTTAAGTATGCCGCCGATCTTTCTCTTAAAAAATGCGGAGCCGAACAGATTATAATGGGTGTTCCTTTTTATACAAGGCTTTGGAAGGAAGTACCTGACGGGGACAGTGTAAAGACCTATTCCGAGAGGACTATGAACCTTATTGAGCAGGATGCTTTTGTGGCAGAACTCGGTATAGAGCCTGAATGGAAGGAAAAGGTAGGCCAGTATTACTACGAATATAATAAAGAAGGTGCTACTTATAAGCTTTGGGCTGAGGAAAAGAAGTCACTTGCCTTAAAGGCTATGGTGATCGGTGAGAAAGAATTTAGCGGTACAGCTGCCTGGATGATGGGCGGAGATACCGATGGTCTGTGGACTGTGATCAAAAATGCGGTAAACGGTGATGTCACAGCTCTTATGGAGGATGAAAAGGAGATCGGTGTAAGTGATGATTCGGGAGATGACCTGGATCAGGATAATATAGGACCTTGACGGATAGGAGGGTGGATTATATGCAGAACTTTTTAGAGTATTTAAAACAGCTGGGTACTGATGTAGGACTAAAGATTCTCTTCGGCCTGGTAGTACTGTTTGTCGGTATGAAACTGGCAAAATGGGTGGTTAAGCTGGTATCTAAAGGCAAAGGCTTTGGTAAACTGGAAGTAAGTGTTCAGAGTTTTCTGCTCAGTTTCATAAAGATTATCCTTTATGCGCTTGTTATAGCCAGCGCTGCTATCATCTGGGGTATTCCTACCACTTCGTTCCTTACTATTTTCACCTCGGCAGGCGTGGCTGTAGGTTTAGCTCTGCAGGGCGCATTAAGTAACTTCGCCGGCGGTCTGATGATCCTGATCTTTAAGCCTTTTAAGGTTGGGGACTTTATCGAGAACGGTGCAGTTATGGGTACGGTAAAGGATATTACTATCATCTATACCATACTTTATACTGTGGATAACAAGGTGGTTACGATACCGAACGGCACCTTGACCAATTCTAATGTTATAAACTATTCTACTCTTCCTTCAAGACGTGTGGATATCAAGTTTAGTGCAGGGTACCATGATGATATTGAGAAGGTTAAGAGTGTGCTTATGGGCGTGGCTGAAGCTCATGAGAAGGTCTTAAAGGATCCGGCGCCTTTTGTAAGGCTTACCGCACAGGGTTCCAGCAGTCTTGATTATACCTTCAGAGTATGGTGTGCAGGTCCTGATTACTGGGATGTGTATTTTGATATGATGGAGCGTGTGAAGATGGCGTTTGATGAAAACGGTATCTCGATTCCGTTCCAGCAGGTGGATGTTCATATGGACAAGTGATTTTAGGTAACATTAGATAACGGCTGGGTGGAGTACCCGGTATGTTCTAAAACCCATTACCGCTTAGCAGGGATATACTAACGGTCATACTCTTATTACGGCTGCGGACGCTTGCAATCACTGCTGCTTCACAGCAGGTCATAAGGAATCTTCCCACTACTTCATAGTGGGCCCCTCCTTACGACATAGCATCGTATCAAAAATCAGTTTGGTAAACTGATTTTTGCCTTGCCTTCATATTCGTCTGACCGAAGTATATCCGCTGCACGCTTTATGGTTTTAGCCCATACCGGGTACTCCACCCAGCCTTGTTACTCTCTTTGTTATTCAATATACATTTTATATTTAATTTTGAGGGTGAAACTGTCTGCGATGCAGACTGGTGAGGTGTAAAAAGAGTAATATTCAGTATTGATAATAAAAATCAATGGAAAAATGCAAAAAAAACTTGTAAAATCTTGAAAAGGTGGTATTATTGTACTATCTTTTTTTTATCAGGAGGTATAGTTTTATGAGGACAAAAATCAAACAATTGTTTAGAAACACAGCAGAGTATGCTTCAAAAGATGTGACTGTATGTGCATGGGTACGTACTAATAGGTCACAGGCACAGTTTGGCTTCCTGAATATAAATGATGGTTCGTTTTTTGAAAACCTGCAGGTTGTTTATGAGGCAGGATTAGAGAATTTTGAAGATATATCAAAGATCAGAGTTGGTATGAGTGTTAAGGTTGTGGGTACTGTTGTACTTACTCCCGAAAACCAGCAGCCTTTCGAGGTTAAGGCTAAGTCTGTTGAGGTACTTGGTGATTGTCCTGAGAGCTATCCTATACAGCCCAAGCGTCATACTAGGGAGTTCCTTCGTACAGTGGCTCATCTTCGTCCACGTACAAACCTGTTCAGTGCTGTATTTAGAATAAGAAGTGTAGCAGCTATGGCTGTTCATACCTATTTCCAGGACAGAGGATATCTTTATGTACATACTCCTCTTATCACCTGTGCCGACTGTGAGGGTTCGGATCAGATGTTTAAAATCACTACCTTAAACATGAACGATCTGCCTCTGACCGAGGATGGAAAGGTTGATTTCAAAGAGGATCTGTTTGGCAAGCAGTCATTTATTACCGGATCAGGTCAGCTTCAGGGTGAGACCTTTGCTATGGCTTTCGGTGATATTTATACATTTGGTCCTACTTTCAGGACTGAGAACTCTAATACCCAGACTCACGCAAATGAGTTTTGGATGATCGAACCCGAGATGGCTTTCTGTGATCTTGAAGGTCTGATGGATATCGAAGAGGAAATGCTTAAGTTTATTGTGAAGTATGTTTGTGAGAAGTGTCCTGAGGAGATTGATTTCTGCGACAAGTTTGTGGCTAAGGGACTTAAGGATAAGCTGAACGGCATTATCAATGCTAAGTTTACCAGAATCTGTCATCATGATGCCATCGATCTTTTAAAGAAGGCTGATGTGAAGTGGGAGTTCCAGCCTGATTATGGTGAGGATATTGCTAAGGAGCATGAAAAGTACCTGGTTGACTACTTTAACGGCCCTGTTTTTGTTACTAACTGGCCAAAGGAGATCAAGGCATACTATATGAAGGTTAACCCTGACAATGCTACTGTGGCTGCTGTTGACCTTTTGGTACCTCAGGCAGGTGAGCTTATGGGCGGTAGTCAGCGTGAGGAGAATCTGGATAAACTGCTCGAGAGAATGGATGAGATGGGTGTTGACAAGAGCGGTATCGACTGGTATCTGGATACTCGTAGATACGGCGGATGTGTTCACAGCGGTTTCGGTATGGGATTTGAGAGACTTATCATGTACTTAACAGGCGTAGAGAATATAAGAGACGTTATACCTTATCCCAGAACACCTAAGAATTGTGAGTTCTAAGATGGATTTGAATGAAAAAACGATAAAAATCAATCCGATTTTTGATGGAAAGATTATCCATGTACATGTGGATGATATAGAGCTTGCAAACGGAAAGCCGGGATACAGGGAAGTAGTTGAGCATCCGGGCGGAGTATGTATAGCAGCTCTGACTAAGGATAATGAGCTCCTGTTTGGCAGACAGTTCAGGTATCCGTTTAAAGAGGTGCTGTTGGAGCTTCCCGCAGGAAAACTGGAAAAGGGTGAGGATCCGTTTGTGGCAGCCCAAAGAGAGCTTAAGGAAGAGACCGGTTGCACAGGTAAGGACTGGATATCTATGGGCAATATGTATCCGACCCCCGGTATCTGCAGTGAGATAGACCGCCTGTATTTCTGTCATGTGGACAAGGAGTCCGGTGAACTGGAGCTTGACGAGGATGAGTTTATTGAACCTGAGCGTATCCCGCTGGATAAGGCTGTTGAGATGGCCATGAACGGTGAGCTCCCCGATGCCAAGACACAGCTCATGGTACTCAAGGTGGCAGGATATTTTAAACTGATTTAATAAAAATATAATGATTTCCGGAACTATACTATCTTGTTTTTTGGAAAATTCTATGGTAGTATAACATTAGATATAAATTGGACAGGGAATAATTGTGTTCGTAATGACTACAAGGAGGTAGCGATATGGATGTTGGCAGCGTTTTAACAGTAACTTTATCAGATGCTAAGACACGTAACGATATAGGCATGGCTATACTTGCAAAGCAGATGGATACCGAAAACCAGGCCGGTGCTGCCATGATCGATATGATGAACAGAACGTTTATGGAGACCAGTGTAAATCCTAATGTCGGAAGTAATATTGATATAAGTGTTTAATATGATTTATGATGCCCCTTGCATTTATGGCAAGGGGCTTTTTGTTTTGGAAACCTGTAAAATTGTCAGAATATTTTATAAAAATAATGTTTGTGTCGGAAATAAAAATTTTTTAAAAAAGTACTTGATTTTTTTAAAAGACGGGTATATAATATCGCTTGTGCTTGTGAAAAACAAGAAACGCACCTTTAGCTCAGTTGGTAGAGCACCTGACTCTTAATCAGGGTGTCCAGGGTTCGAGCCCCTGAAGGTGCATAGTGGAGAAGCCTTGAAACGTTGGTGTTTCAAGGCTTTTCATTTATATTTTTTAGGGAGTTTTGGCAATGATATGGATATTAAATAATTGCGCATTGCTTATACTTGGAACAATTGCCGGTGTTATGGGTGTAAGTTTCTATTTGAGAAACAACAGTTCTGCCGGTAATATTCGTCGTTATATACTTTTTTATGGTGTGTTTTCAGCAATCTGGTGTCTGAGTTATGCTTTGCTTGGAGTGATGCCGGATATATCACTATGCCCATATATAAGGATCATTGGTCTTGCTTCCATATGCAGTTTCCTTATGAATGAAGTTTTCCTTGGAACAGAGATGGCCGGTATAAGTAAACGTGCATCTATTATAATTCGCATTTCTGCAGCCATAGCATCTTTGATCGATATTTTACTGTTTTCCAACAGAGCTTTGGATATATTTGTACGTGAGGACGGTTATACCAGATGGTATGCTAATCCTCAAGTATATATGGGACGATATATTCACTATGTCTATGAAATCTTAATGTTTTTGTTGTTGTTTATATTAGCCATTATCTGGCTTAAAAAGATCAGGTTAAAACGCTCAAGGAAATTTATGGCTTTTCTTTTTATGGCAAATTTCTCTTTGCTCTTTTTTTCCATCCCTGACACTGTTTTTCCAAATTTCGGTCTTCCGGGTGTTGCAACATCAGGTATTGGTGGAGCTGTCTGTACTATAGTAATCTGGTATGGTGCTATTGTAGCCAATTCATTTAATGTCAGTGTTGGCAATATCACACACAGACTGTTTGATTTTATAGAGGCAGGCGTAATAGTATTTGATACTGACAGGCACATAGCCATCATGAATGCTTATGCGGAAAATCACCTCTCCGGGGAAAAGAGCGGTAAGCTTAATGATCTGTTCAACATAAGTGAAGCCGATATCAACAATATGTTTGAAAAGGGCGCAAATGAGATTTACTCCACACGTTTATGGGATAAGAAAGGCGAAAAGGCGTATTCAGTAAAGCTTAATTCTGTTAAGGATACTTATGGGGAGCCGTACTGTATCCTGATGGTGTTTGCGGATATTACCGAGGAAATAGAGCTGGCGGATAAGTTTGCGGTCGCCAGTCAGGCAAAGAGCCAGTTCCTGGCGAATATGTCCCATGAGATACGTACTCCTATCAATGGTATCATGGGTATGAATACTATGCTTATTGACGAGCTTGATGACGGTAATGTCGAAGATGCACGTAAGTATGCGATGAACATTACCAGTGCAAGTCAGACCCTTCTTTCGATAATTAATGATATTCTTGATATTTCCAAGATAGAATCGGGTAAGATGGAGCTTATACCCGTGGAATATGAAATCTTCTCGGTACTTAATGACTGTTATAACATGACTCTGTCAAGAGCAGAGGAAAAAGGACTGAAATTTGAGATAGATATTGACAGCAGCATCCCTTCGGTACTCTACGGTGATGAGGTGCACATCCGTCAGATCATAAACAACTTCCTATCAAATGCCGTGAAATATACCCGTGCCGGAAAGATATCATTGTGCCTTAAGGAGCTGTCAAGAAAAGGTGATAATGTTGAGTTATCCATTGAAGTAACAGATACAGGCATCGGTATAAAGAAAGAGGATGTAAGTAAACTCTTTAAGAATTTTACAAGACTGGATGAACAGAAGAACCGTAACATAGAAGGAACCGGACTCGGACTTTCTCTGACAGAAAAGCTTGTAAAACTCATGGGCGGAGAGATAAATGTGGAGAGCGAATACGGTAAGGGCTCGACATTCAGTGTGAAATTGTCTCAGAAAATAGTAAATGCGGCACCTGTCGGTAATTTCTCCAATCAATACAATGAGTTTGTAAGCCAGAAAAAAGAGAATACCAGCGTGCTCGACATCCATGGGGCTTCCTTACTTGTTGTCGATGATGTCGAGATGAATATCCAGGTTGTAAAGGGTATGCTTAAAAAGACTCGTGCCAATATAGATACTGCGTACAGCGGCATGGAATGTCTTGAAAAGATCGCTAAAAATCGTTATGACATAATATTCCTTGACCATATGATGCCGGAAATGGATGGTATCGAAACCCTGGAGAGAATGAGAAAACAGGATAATCCCAATACAGATACACCTGTAATAATTCTTACTGCGAATGCTGTTGTCGGGGCAAAGGAGATGTATCTTGAAAAGGGCTTTGCTGATTATCTGTCAAAGCCGATACGACGTGATGATCTGATAGATATGCTGTGCAGGTATCTTCCTAAAACGATGGTAAATGTGCCTTCTATAGAAAATCCTGAGGGAAATACGGACGATAATGCCGTAAGTATTGAGGCGGAATCCGAGACAGTTCATATAGGTAACCCCAAAAACCTTGAAGAAAGATTCCCCATGCTTGATACCAAGATGGGGATGAATTACTGCATGAATGACGAGGAGTTTTATGTCGAAATAATAGAAACATATGTGCAAAATGATAAAAGGCAGTTGATAGCTGATGCATTTGCTGCCGAAAACTGGAAGGACTATGAAACATATGTCCATGCATTGAAAAGCACATCCTTAAATATAGGTGCCGTTGAACTTTCGGAACATGCGAAAGCACTTGAATTAGCTGCAAAAGAAGGCAATTACGGTTACATCAGGGAAAACCATAAAAAGGTTTTTGATGAGTATAGTGAAATGCTTAATAAGATAAAAGAGAATATCTAAAAATTGAACCACCTGGCTTTATGCAGGTGGTTTTATTCTATGTATATTGGTTGTTTAATTCAACTGTTTTTAACTATTCCTGGATAATTATTCTTGTTGCATTCACTTGGGAAATATGTCATTATTTAACTATAAAGCAAATAAGGAGAATTTGACGATTATGGATATCTGTTTCAATGAAACGCCTGCTATGTTTGGAATATTTCATATTGCAATGATGGTATTGTCAATAGTTGTTGTATGTGTATTTGTCATATTGGTAAAGAAGAGGTCAGAGGACAAGCATCTAAATATGATCAAATGGTTTGGTATAGGTATGGTGTTGGCTGAAATATGGAAACAGTGGTTCTCATTGAAATACGTTTTTGACGGTACCTATAATATGTGGTTCTTTCCTTGGCAGCTATGTTCCATCGCCATGTATTGCTCGGTGCTCATCTCTTTTGTAAAGAGGAAACTACAAGACACTCTGCTTACATTTATGGCGACTTTCTCGTTACTTGCAGCCATTATGGCACTTTTATTTCCCCAGGATATGCTGCGCCCGCAGATTCTTTTTACTGCACACGGATTCGCTTACCATATAGTTATGCTTTTGGAATCTGCGCTCTCCATACTAATTCTTTCAAAAAGAAAAAAGACGAGTTTTAAACCCGTCATAGTTATGTTCCTTATATTGTCAGTAATAGCTGAAATAGTTAATTCCTTTGGACATTTTGTCTTGTCAGACAGAAAACCGGAACCTAATATGTTCCAGATAACACCGTATTATCCCTCAACACAGGTGGTATTCTCATCGATAGCAAAAACCCTTGGAGTAATTCCTGAGATTATCATTTACTTAGTACTTATCATTGCCATGTCCTATGTAATCTTTAGGATTGAGCAAAAAATCTTTAATAGAAAAAGATAAAATGTTAAACCAATCCCTGCTTTCCATTTAGTGAAAAACAGGGATTTTAAATAACTGCTAGTTAAAAATTTAACTGATAATTAAGCTTATCTGTCCCGATATTATCTTCCATCTTCATGAAAATCTGCTATAATACAGTTACGACGTCGAAAATGATTACGGAAAGGATGATGATATATGGATATCTTGATCGGTGAAAATATAAAAAGATTACGTACCGAAAGCAACCTTACTCAGGAACAGCTGGCTGAGGCATTAAATGTGTCATCTGTAGCAGTGAGTAAATGGGAACGCGGCGATACTATGCCTGATATCTCAATGCTTCCGAGACTTGCATATTATTTTCGGGTATCGATTGATGAACTTATGAGTTATGATGCCTGTGCTGTTGACCTTGAGATAGGTGCCTTTATCACAGAACATACAAAAGCTGCGGAAGCATATAATGCAAAAGAATGCCTGCGCATTTCAAAGGCTGCATATAAGAAATATCCTCAGGATTATAGGGTTATGGAATTGTATATGTGGGATCTTATAGGAGGATATGCGGATAATGATCCGAACGCCATATTAAAACACAAAACCGAACTTGAACAGCTTTGCGATAAAATTTTAAAAGGCTGTCAGGATGACTTTATCAGAAGGGATGCCTATGTGATGCAGGGGAAATTATTGCATGCATCGGGATATACAGATGAGGCTGTTGCACTATACCGCGAAAAGCTTCCTGACTGGTATCAGACCGCAGGTCAAAAAACTGAGCAGCTTTTTGAAAAGAACAGCCCCGAATTTGCTGAAAAGCTACAGGCTAACATCATGGAACTTCTTAAGTTCGCCTTAAATAAGATATCAAAACAAATATGGTTCTGCAATGATTTAACCTTACAGGAAAAGGAAGACAAAGCACTTGAGATAAGCAGATATCTGGAGAACTGCCCCATTATATCAGGTAGTGGCTGCGATGATATCAAAAAAGCTCTTATCTCATATTTTAAGACTGATTTTGAAGCAAAAAGAACGGTTCAACTATAGAACCGTTCCACTAATCTGTTACAGTTTATACTGCATAAAGTTCCCATTCTTTACGAACCCAAAATCGGTATATAATAACACACCCATATCGGATGCGGTGATCTGTACACACCCGCATCCGTATTTTTTTGCCTCATCCACTACTCTTGAAAGCAGTTCTTTTGCTATACCCATGCGGCGATAGGAGGGATCGGTGAACATGCTGGAAAGAAGTCCAATCCTGCCTGTAGGGCAACTGAAATACGGCGGTTTTTCTACAAATGACATACCGCTGGTACCGACTATTTTATCTCCGTCAATTGCCAGCCATGATACGAAAGTCCCGTCAGCCATATGCCTGCTATAATAATCTTTAAGTGCCGGTATAAGGTCTATATCTTCGGTTGCTCCTTCTTCTCTTAACTGTTTTATACGCATGGTTATGAAGGTATCCACATCAGCGGAGGTCATTTTCCTGTATTGTATATTCATAATCTTTTTCCAATCTTTAAGTATAAAGGTAATTTCTCGGCTTGGTAGTATTATAGGGAGTAAGCACCATACCACCATCTTTAACTGCAGCTTCTATCATTGTTTTTGTAAGTCCGGGGACGGTTTCATCCTTGAGTGCGTCTTGGATATCCATCCATATGACTTCACTGTTTTCGTCTCCGTCGGGTCTTGCTTCTCCTTTGATATATTCAGCAATAAAGACGCTGTACCAGTCTTTTTCATTGAACCGAATACCTATCAGCTTACCTGCTTTTACGGTAACTCCGGTTTCTTCCATGAATTCCCTAACCAGGGTTTCCTGCGGTATCTCTCCGAATTTCAGATAACCGCCGGGTATAATAAGCTTACCTTTACCTGCACCATATGTATGACGTCCCAGTAAAACTTTGCCATCTTTTATGCATACACCAGCTACTGACTGTGTCCAGTTCGTGCTTTTGATTTCTTCTTCTGTCATATGCCTGTTCTCCTTGGGTTTTCTTGATGAGAATTACTCTTTTGATGTGAAGAGTATAGCAAATATGCATAGTATAGTCAAATAATGTTTGTATTATACATTAAGATAGTGTATAATTATATCAATTATTCTAACGGAGAGGGAAAAACTATTATGATGGATATAATGCAGCTTAATGAAAACACCTATAGGGTTGAGGACGACAGAGTCCGTTACTTTATCATCGAAGGCACCGAAAAGGCTCTGATGATCGACAGCAGTATGAACAATCCGAATGCTATAGATGCTGCGAAGAAAGTGACAAACAAACCGATAGAGCTTATCAATACTCATGCAGACAGAGATCATATTGCCGGAAATATCGCTTTTGAAAAAGTATATATGCATCCTGCCGAGGAAGAAAACTACAGGAAAAACGGCGGACAGTGTACCATTATCCCGGTAAAGGGAGGCGACATCATCAATCCAGGAAACCGTCCTTTAGAGATAATAGATATGCCCGGTCATACTCCCGGAAGCATCGGCATCCTGGATATAAACAATAGAGTCCTTTATTCCGGAGATTCCGTGCAGTCTGGTATTATTTTCATGTTTGGTCAGTACAGAAACCTTGAAACCTATATTGATAGCATGAAAAAGCTTAGAGAATACGAGGACAGATTTGATATTATTTATCCCTGCCATGATATGTGCCCTGTATATCCGGATCTTATACCGAAGCTTATAGAAGGTGCCGAGCAGATTCTTGCAGGTAAAGCAGAAGGCAGAGATATGGATATGTTCGGAAACAAGGTTAAAATGTATAAATTCGACTATGCAGGCTTTTTCTGTGAGCCATAAGTTTAAGGCCCAAGTCATATGATCTTTTTCATGTGGACTTGGGCCTTTCTTATTTAATTATTCAAATGTTTAATATACTACCTGACCGTTTTTATCTGTTATAGAAAACTTATTGCCGTAGGTCATGATGCCACTTCCCTTTACTCTTTCAAATATCTGCTGATTTAAGGTATAGCCTTCCTCTGTGGTCAAAATCAATTTCATGCTCAAACTGTCATCACTATTTATATTGTAATCCTTATCAACCGGAATGCTGCCGTCTCCAAAAGTTTTATTCATATAAGACATAGCATCGATAGTATCTAATTCTTCTCCGTTCTTTTCTACAACAAGCTTTGCGGAAGTAATATGATACTGCGCCTTGTGATACGAGAACAGATTGATAGTACCCACAGATATTCTGTCCGAAGTATAATAAATATCAAAGCCTGAAGCATCCAGTGAAGGAATAACCAACTGCCAGTACTCATCAGCATCATCGTTTTCGGGCTGTGGTAATTCTACATAGCTCAGATCACCTTCCTTAACAGAAAACGAAGTATTGCTTTCTATGCTTGCGAACAGATTTATTTTTGTCTCTGCTTCATAAATACCGGCTGCTTTTTTATGCATATCAAGCTGAGTCCCATCAGGCATAGTAAGCTTTACGGTAGTTGCGTCACTATAAGTTTTCAAGCGTATGGTATGCTTTATGGTACATGTATTGTCTTCGGCGTTTACATCATATATATACCTTTTATATGACATAATCCTGTTGTTTGCTTCAGCAATATCATTCTTAAGCTGTGAAAGTTCAAATGACAAAGACGAAAGCTCTGCCGAATTGCTTGACCGGAGATTAGCGATTTCCTGTTTTAAATCGGAAATACTCCCAAGACTTATAATTATCCATACAAGAAGAATTAATACTACTATCTTCATTATTCCACTAAAGGTGTCGGCCGGTGCCGGGACTCCGATATGAGCTCCGCTGGTCTCTCCTGCAAGTGCCTTATTTACCTTTGATTTATAAATCTTATATATAATTATTCCTACAATCAAAGCTACACAGATTAATATTGCTATTCCTGCGATTCTTATTCCTGCTACATTCATTTTTGTGTTCCTTTCTATAATCAAAATAGGTTATAAACTATATCTTCAGATTCTCATGCGTTCTCTAAACGAATGATAGTATCCACGAGTAACATCTACCAATGATTTATCCGTCATTTCAAGTACATATTTCATAGAAAGCGATGGCTTGATCCTTTTTATCTTCTTTTTGGAAATGATACATGAATTACTGACTCTTATAAAATCCCTGCCGGCAAGTTCCTGTTCAAGGACATACATTCTTTCAGATGCTCTGAACACCTCTTGTTCGGTATGTACATCCATGTTCCTGCCGAAGCTTTCAATAAAGACTATATCATCAACAGGTATCCTCATCCGGTCTCCGACATCATTTTTGACATTTAAGAACTCGGCCTGTCCAAACCTTTCTATAAGTTCGAGATCCGCATCGTCATCTATATCTATTCCGTGATCACAAAGTTCGGTTTTTATTTCATCATATCTGTTTTCACTTACTGAAAGTCTGACCTTCAAATTTATCGTCCTCCTATATTTTTTCTGCTTAAGCATTTCATCGATGATTTGATTATACACATAAACAAATAAACTGCAACCCTTTTGTCATGGATTGCAGTTTATCTGTCATACATTGATGAAAAGGATATTCTTATCATCTTGACATAATATGGAATAATTAGTATAAATATATTAAATGATTTTAATAATAAACAAGGAGAAGACTATGGAATACCGCAATATTTTTAAAGAATTGGGTTATAATGAAGAGGCAATACAGAAAAGAGTACGTGAATGCTTTGATACTATCTACAACGGTCCGGAGGGCGTCAGGTTCTACGAAAATGTAGGAGATGATATGGGTTATATCACCGATACCGGAAATAATGATGTAAGGACCGAGGGTATGTCGTACGCGATGATGGTCTGTGTCCAGATGGATGAGAAGGAGAAGTTTGACCGTATCTGGAAATGGACCAAGACATATATGTGGATACCCACAGGGTATGATCAGGGATATTTTAAGTGGTCCTGTAACCTGGACGGTACGGTAAGAGGTAAAGGACCTGCTCCCGACGGAGAAGAATATTTTGCTATGGCTCTGTTTTTTGCTTCGCATCGTTGGGCTGACGGAGAGGGTATATATAACTACTCTTATGAGGCAAGGGAGATATTAAAGGCATGTATACATAATGGTGAGGGTGACCGTCAGGGACATCCTATGTGGAATCATGATAACCACTATATTAAGTTTACTCCTGAGGTGGAGTATTCCGATACATCATATCATCTGCCGCATTTCTATGAGCTGTTTGCAAAGTGGGCAAATGAAGAGGACAGGGCTTTCTGGAAAAAGGCAGCCGATGCCAGCAGGGAATATATCGTAAAATCCAGTCATCCCGTGACAGGCTTAAGCCCTGAGTATTCTGAGTATGACGGTACACCTACAAATTCCGCATGGGCTAAAAAATATAATCAGAGACATGACTGGTTCTTTAGTGATGCTTACAGGACCATAGCCAATATCGCCATGGAATCCTGCTGGTGCGGGGAAAATCCTGCTTTAGCCGATATAGCCGCTAAGATACAGCGCTTCTTTATAGAAGACAGAAACGGTGTAATGGACGGGATATATGAGATAGACGGAACCCTTGTGGAAGATCATGCTAAGCATAATGTCGGTCTGCTGGCAACAAATGCTGAAGGTTCGCTAGCGGTATTTATAAATTCAAAGGCCGACAGCAAGAGCCTTGAATACGCTGAACGCTGTGTGAGATTACTTTGGGATACACCCATGCAGACCGGAAAACACAGATATTATGATAACTGCCTCTATATGTTTGCGATGCTTGCTCTCAGCGGAAATTATAAGATCTGGTAAACAGACCCGGCAACTATAAAGAGATTATGCTAAAAGAAAAAGGATGTTTCAAGCACCTTAACAGACTCTTGAAACATCCCATATTTTTATTTTAAGATCAGTGTCCGGTTGTGATAAATGGAGCAAGCGAACCTGCCATAGCAGAGATAGGCATGGACTGGATCCAGATCCTGCCGGGACCGGTTACTACTGTGTTGAAGAAGCCTTCACCGCCGAAGAACTTATTCTTTAAACCGGGTACGCTCTGGATTTCCATGGTACAGGTGGATGACATAGCTGCCAGATAACCAGTATCAAGAACCATGGACTGGCCTGCCTGGAGATTGTACTCCTTGATATAGCCGTCAAATTCTACAAATGCAACTCCGTTTCCCGAAAGCTTCTGCATGATGAAGCCCTCACCACCGAAGAAGCCTGCACCAACTTTCTTGTTAAAGAAAATAGAGAGCTGAACATCAGAGGTAGAAGCAAGGAATGCTGATTTCTGACATACGAGCTCGTTTCCGGGAGAAATCTCAAATGCTCTGATGGAGCCGGGGAAACTGGATGCAAATGCGATAAGTCCGGGACCGCCTTCTGCTGTATAGTGGTTCTGGAACATAGCCTCACCTGAGAATGCACGGCCGAACATTTTTCCGAGACCGCCGCCTACGGTTTCCATTTTCATGTTAGGTGACATCCATGACATTGCACCTTTTTCTGTGATCATCATTTCGCCTGCGCCAAGTTGACAGATGACAACCGGTAACGGCTCGCCTTCGATTGAATACTGCATAAAATACCTCCTGTTTTTAGTCTTTATAAACTTTGTTAAAACCCCAAAAGTTCTATCAATTATAATAACATAAAGAGGGCTGTTTTTCAAGTCTTGTTCCTGACACGCAGATCTTTAAAAAATCTCTGCAGTATTTCTGTGCTTTCTGCTGCACATATATCTTTTGTGATCTCTACCTGATGGTTAAATTCGGGACGGTTTAAGAGATTTAGTATGGATCCGGCACAGCCCGCCTTGGGATTCATCGCACCTATCACTATGCGGTCAATGCGGGACTGGACTATGGCACCCGAGCACATCTGACAGGGCTCTAGTGTGATATACATGGTGCACCCGTCGAGTCTCCAGTCACCCAGCTTCCTGCAGGCCTGTGCTATGGCTGTGATCTCTGCATGAGCCAGGGCGGTCTTTTTGGTATTGCGCTTATTAAATCCCCTGCCTATGATTTTTTTATCGTAAACTATCACACAGCCGATGGGAACCTCGCCCAGAGCAAGGGCATGCTCTGCCTGTTTTAGGGCTTTTTTCATATATATTTTGTCTTCTTCGGGTGTGAGAGGAGTGTGTTTAACATTTTTCGCTGCTTCCGGTTTCATTTTACCTCCAACACATACAAGAGTATATCCCTTGACATGGTACCAAATTCATGTGCATTCCGTATTACTTGCTCAAATCGGAATCCCAGTTTTTCGATTAGGGCTTTTGAGGGTAGATTTTCAGGCAGGATCTCGGCTTGAAAACGTTTAAGACCATATTCTTTTGCTACTATAGGGATCATAAATGATGCAGCCTCATAGGCATAGCCCTTGCCTCGCTCGGCAGCGTCTGTTTTATAACCGATGATGCAGGAATGTTCGTCTTTGTTGTCTGTCAGGGCAAAACTGACATTCCCGATTACCCTGTGAAGATCATTTTTTAAAAACAGGTAATAGCGGGCACCTTCGGCCTTCATAAAGATCCGCTGTTCGGCTTGGACAGCCCTTATTTGATAATCCATAGTGAAATAACTGTCGTTCAGCTTCATATCCCACTTGGAGAAATCCTCACGATTACGGATCAGATATTCATTTATTTTATCTGCGAACGCTTCATTCCCGATGGCGAGTATGAGATGTTCGGTTTCGTATCTGAGATGCATGGTATATTCTCCGGTAAGTGTTATTTATACAACTCCGCGCAATTGGGTGTTAGGTATATTTGGTAAGAGTATTTCTTTATAATGCTCCATGGTCTCTACAGGGACGGTGCTGAGTCCTACCGGGTTTAACTGGTCCTCTGAGGTGCGGTAGCCCTGCAGAAAATATGCTTTTGCTCCTTTCAGCCATTTTCCGATCTTTATAAAATCATTTTCGGTATGGATGCCGCCTACTACGGTTGTGCGGAACTCGTAATCAATAAGCCCTTTTGAGCCGCTTTCCATTATGAAGTCCGTACTGTCAAATATCACTCCCATGTCAAATGACGGGAGACCGACGGCTGCTGCGTAATTGGCCGGTGCTGCTTTTATGTCCATGGCGATATAGTCTACAAGTTTTTCGCTGACCAGCGCCTTTACGACTTCGGGCAGGCTGCCGTTTGTATCCAGCTTGATAGAGAGGTTGAAATTTTCTTTGATCTTACGGCAAAATTCAGGTAGGTCTTTATTTAATGTAGGCTCTCCACCCGTGATAGCTATGCCTTCAAGCCGTCCTTCCCTGTTTTTCAGCAGGTCGAATAACTCTTCCTCTGGTTTTAGGGGCTGAGAGTCGGGATTTAGTACCAGGGTCCCATTGTGACAAAACGGGCATCTGAAGTTGCAGTGCCCGGTAAATATCGTGCAGGCCATCCTGCCGGGGTAATCAAGCAGGGAGAGGCCGTTTATTCCGTGTATTTTCATAAAGCAATCCTTTATTTGGTATAAAAAAACACTCGAAGGACCGTCTAAAGTACTCCGAGTGGTTATAACTTATCTCAAATCAAAATATAATTTTATCAGAAAACCAACTCGACATCTCTGATAAGTACATCTGTATAACTAAAGGACAGGGTTTTCAAGTTATCTTCTTCACCAACCTTGATGCAGAAAACATGAGGATGCATCTCTTCGATAACGCCTTCCTCTTCATCGAAACGGTTACGTCCCTGGTTTGTTCTTACCAAAACTCTTTTTCCGATATTGTCCTGGATCATGTTGTAAACCTTACACATATTTGCCGGCTGTCTCATTTGCGTCCTCCTCGTATTTTGGATTTACAGGAGCTGATGGATGATGAACGGAAAAACTCCGTGTTGGATAAGCACTATATATAGTGTAACCCCTTAATCCGTCAAATCTTATCAGTTAACCTGTATGGTATACAATAACATTTGTACCACAATATGTAGTGTATTGTATCACATTAATTTGATAAAGTCAAAAATTGTTTATACAATATTTTGTGGTAGGGTCCAAAATAAAAGTAAAACTGCACAAAATCCTTTGCAGGAAATTGTGCAGTTTTACGAGGTCAAGGAAAATGAAAGTATTAAGAAAAAGTCTTGGTTGGTGGAAGTGCACAAAAACACTTCTTTAAAATTGTGAGTATTTCACAAAATATTGGCTTTTTTAGCCCAATTCGTCAATCCATTTGTTAACTTTCTCAAGAGCAAGCTTCATAGTGTCCTGGCAAAGTCCGGGAAGATCTTCTCCCCATGCCTTGCCGGCTTCTTCGAATCCCTGTTTGATGGCATTCAACATGTCCTGGGCAAGCTTGGGATCGTCTCCGGCCAGACCTTTTGCAAATTCGAGAATTCTCTCTGATGTCTGCTCGGCTCCCCAGTAACCATCCTCAGCTGTATCCTTCTGAGCCTGAAGTCTTGTCTCTTCGTCAACTTCGAGATTTTTAAAGATCTCTGCCAGATTGGTGCCGTTTTCAAAATCGAGTACACCCGACTCTGCTACGGTTTTGCCCTGCTTGGTCATCATTCTCTCTACTAAGGAGCGGAGAGAAGCGGTCCTTTCCTCGGCATCAGCCTTTAACCTTGCGATAGTCTCGCTGTCAACCTTGTTGTTAACTTTTGGAGCGGCAACGGTCTCATCACTTTTTTCGTACACGGCAGCCTCGGAATATTCCGTTTTATTTGAATTTTTTGTAGTATCTGTCTTTTTTGCTGTGTATGTTTTCGCAGTGGTGAGTCCTGTGTTCGTAGTAATTCCGTTTACCGACATAGTAACCTCCGTTCTGTGCAGCTAACGAATATTTAAAGAGAATCCGTTCACTTTGAATATCCGTATATCCATTGGTGACATATATATGAAGAAGGAGATAAATAGACGATATCCCCTACATTTTTTATATCGGATAAAACCGGTCGTTTCTTAACAGGACATTGAACGATATAAAATTAAAATTCTATAAACTCTTTTTGGTTGATTTTTTACCGGCGGTGTATTATAATACACAGGATATTTATTATGTTGTTTGTCGTTTTTTTTGAATGTTGGTGCCTTAACGGCAGCTTCAGAAAGGTATGAATGATGAAAAAAAAGATTTTGATGCTTTTAGTGGTGCTTTCGGCTGTTATAAGTATAGTTTCGTTAACAGGACGTATCGGTGTAAAGGCAGCCGTAGCAAAGCTTAATAAAACGGAGCTTAATCTTGATGTAGAAGAAAGATTTAAACTGAAGGTTAAGAACACAAAGAAGACCGTTAAATGGAAGTCTGATAACAGTGCGGTAGCGAGAGTCACCAAAAAAGGAAATGTTTACGGTGTTTCTGAAGGTGAATGTACAATCACTGCCAAAGTAGGTAAGAAAACTCTTACATGTAAGGTAGTTGTAAAAGATAGCGTACTTGAGACTCTTGATGCAAAAGTAGAGATTAAAAATGTGGAGATACCGATTAATTCAAAATGGAAATTTGCAGGTATCGTAAAAGCGGATGATCTGTACCAGTTCAGTATCTCTGAAGACGAATTTAAATGGGTTTGTGCTCAGGTAGCTGAATTAAGCGAGGGCGAGAGTGAAATGATGACCGCATCCGATGAGAATTTTATGGATGCATGTCAGTTTGTCGCAGATTCACTGATGCAGGAATTTGAAACCAAGGATGCTGTATCTGAGGTTGTAAAGGTAGGGGACAATTATCTTGGAAAAGTATCCGGTATATGCCAGAGCAACGGAAATGATATACCGATCATTGTCTATATAAAGATAACAGACAACAAGCTTGTTTTTGTTATGGGTATGGAGATTGGCGAGGCTGATGCCAATATGGACAGACTGGTACGTACAGTCTGCATGGCAGCAGAACCTAGGGAATAATCTAATAATCTTACGGGGGTTAACATGAAGAAGGACGGAGTTATAGAGTGGATCAGGGAATACTTTAAAGGAAATGATTCATTAAAGGCTGTTATCGGTATTTCGGGAGGTACGGATTCATCCGTGTGCGCGGCATTACTCTGTGAGGCCCTGGGTAAAGAAAGAGTAGTTGGTGTAATGATGCCTAACGGAAACCAACATGATATTGATGTATCACAGAGACTGGTTGATTATCTGGGAATTAAGCATTACACGGTAAATATCAAAGAGCCAGTATCTGCTCTCCATGATATAATAGCTGAGGTAGTAGGGGTGGAGCCCAATGATACTGACGCTTACAAGACTAATACACCTGCACGTATCAGGATGACAGTGCTTTACGGTATCTGTGCTCTCGTAGGTGGCAGGGTTACAAATACATGTAATCTGTCTGAAGATTACGTCGGATATTCAACTAAGTTTGGTGATGCAGCCGGTGATTTCTCAATCCTTTCTTCGTTTACCAAGACTGAAGTCAGGGAAATAGGCAGGGAACTGGGGATGCCCGCGGAGTTTGTAGAAAAGATACCTGAGGATGGGATGAGCGGTAAGTCCGATGAAGAGAAATTAGGATTTACATATGAGATGCTTGACAAATACATCCGTACAGGAGAGATAGATGATTTAGCCATAAAGGAAAAGATAGACCGTATGCACAGGGCAAACCTGCATAAACTGCTTCCGATGCCCGCATATAAATATGAGCCATAAGAGTTGTTAAAAGCAAAAAAATGATTTTTGGACCTGTCCCCAATGGGCGGGTCTTATTTTTGTCCATAAAACCGTTTTTAGGTTAGTAATATTAATAAATTTATGCTTTCGGGGCGCCTCGGGGCATTTATTTCGTTGACTTTACTAAAAAAAAATAATAGAATATACTCGTGTTAGTTTAACGTTTTATGGAAATGATACAAGTTATGTGTATGAGGAAGGGGAAAGACCTTTATCATGGCTCAGAAAAAAGGCTTTAAGCATAAAAAAATTGATATAAGGATAAAACTTGGCGTCTCTCTTATTATAGGGTTATGCGTCTTTCTTATTATGCTCCCTCCGAGACCGTTCAGCACCTTCAATAATCAGTTAACAAACACTATTTACCAGTCTGAATCGGTAAGCGATCTGCCAATCACTGTTGTGAGGATGGACGAGAAAACACTTAATGCTCTGGGACAGCCCTCCGAGTGGAGCAGACAGGTTTATGCGGATCTTGTAGAAAAACTGGATGGGTCGGAAAACCCGCCGGCCGTCATTGTATTCGATTTACTTTTCACGGGTTATAAATATTCGATTGATGATATAATAGAAGCTGTGAAAGACGGTACTCTGACCGCTGACAATACAGATGATTATAAGAAAACTCTTTCACCCGGGGATGCTGCACTTGCTTCTGCGGCTGAAAAATACGGTAATGTGATCTGCGGGACAAATGCTTACTTTTCGGAGCATGGTAACGGAAAAGAGACCCTTAAAAGTGGCAAAGATCTTATACATCTTGAGTATATAACAATGCCTTACGATGAGCTGGATGAAAATGTGGGTAACGGTCTTACAAACTGTGATCCGGATGAATATGATTACATCACAAAAGCCTATACAGGTATGTGGTACGATGGAAAATGGTATGACAGCTTATCAGTTAGCACATTGAAAAAGTTTAAAGAGTATATTGATAAAAATCCCGATTATGCGGAAAATCATCCGGAATATGCCGATTTCGAGCTTCCGGATTATTCCGAATATGAAAACAACTGGTACAGGTTTTCGTATTCCGAGGCAGCGGAAGGATTTGACGGTGTTTCTCTGATCGATATTCTCACAGGGGAAATACCTGCCAAAAACCTTGGTAATAATATAGTATTAGTGGGAGCATATGCTCCGGGGCTTCAGGATGATTATCTGGTCATGATGTCCAGCAACTCAAACCTTAAGAAAATGTATGGTGTTGAAATCCATGCGAATATTATGGAAGCTTTGTTTGAGGGGCGTTTACAGACCGATGGAGATGCCTTTGCGTTAGCCATTGTATATGCTTTGGTTTCTGCCGCTTTGATATTTGCCATGATGAGCGTCACGATCATAAAGGGTATATGTTTGAGCGCGGCTACTTTGATCGTACATTTGGTAAGTTCAATCATTTTTTATAAAAATGGCATTTATATTCCGTTACTTTATATGATGGGTGTCTGTGTTATTCTGACGATAGGCATCATCATATTCCACTATGTGAGAGTACGTGCTGAGAGAGTAAAGATAAACAATGCTTTCAGAATGTATGTTGCACCTGAAATCGTTGATGATGTGGCAGAATCGGGTTCGTACCAGCTGTCTCTCGGCGGCAGAAACAAGGATGTGGCGGTGCTTTTCGTAGATATCAGAGGCTTTACCACTATGTCAGAGAATCTGGCGCCTGAAGAGGTAGTGGATATCCTGAATGAGTACTTTGGCGTAATTACTGATGCGATCTTTAAGAATAAAGGAACACTCGATAAGTTTATCGGTGATGCGGCCATGGCTGTTTTCAACTCTCCTTTTGATCTCGATGATTATGTGTACCGTGCAGTCATGACTGCATGTGATATAGCAAAGGCTTCAGAAACACTCGGAGAGAAGCTGATGGAGCGTTTTGGCAAGAAGGTCAGCTACGGTATAGGTGTAAATTGCGGACAGGCCATTATCGGTAACATAGGAAGTAACTTCCGTATGGATTATACAGCCATCGGAGATACGGTAAATACTGCATCGCGTCTGGAGTCGAATGCTAAAGCGGGTGAGATCCTCATCAGTGAAGAGGTAAAGAAGCGTCTGGGTGACAGGATAGAGACTGAGGATGTCGGTGAGATACCGTTAAAGGGTAAACATAACAAGATATTTGTTTACAGAGTAAAGATTTAATTCGGAAAGAAGGCAGAAAATGGTAGTTGAATGCATTCCTGATTATAAGCAGATAGAAAAATGGGCTGCATTAGCTTTGGAATATGGACTGAATTTCGAGTATAATGATTTTTTTAATCCGATGGTACTTGACAATACAAACCATCTGAATGAAATAATAAGATCTTATGAAAGAATAGGCCGTGATACCTCTGATGATACGATGCACGGAGCATTTTATGATATCACGGTGAACAGTATGGATCCTCTTATCAAAAATGCTTCGGATAAAAGAGTCCGTCAATGTATGGATATAGCGGAAAGATTAAAGGTCAGAGGCGTAGTATTCCATACCAATTACCTGACTGATTTTAAATCTGTTCCTTATAGGGATGGCTGGGTAGCCGGGAATACTGAGTATTGGGACAAAATCTGTTCTGAGTACAAGGGTATACAGGTATATCTTGAAAATATGTTTGATGATACTCCTGAACTTTTGAGGAGAGTGGCAGAAAATCTTAAGGATGTAACTAATTTTGGGGTATGCTTGGACCTGGCACATGCTTTTTTATCAAAAATTGATTTAAAAGAGTGGGTGGATGAACTTTCACCATATGTAAAGCATATTCATATCAATGACAATGATAAACAGCAGGATCTGCATCTGCCGGTTGGCTCGGGACAGATGGACTGGAGCATTTTAGGATCAGAAAAGTTATTTGCATCATCACCTTCGGTTTTGATCGAGGTAAGCGGAAAGGAAAAACTGATCAAGTCAATCGATTATCTTAAAGGTATAAACTTTTTATGACACCTATCCGATAAAAGGAGAGAATAGTGAATATAACCCCTGATTTACAAAGGATTTTAGATATAGCTGTAAGCCTGACCGCAGAGAAGAATTATTCAAAACTCTTGGAAAAGGTTATCAGCGAATGTATGGAGATAACGGGCTCGGATGCCGGAACGCTTTATATCATAAAGGACAATAAACTGGAATTTATGATAATGCGTAACAATACCATGAAGGTGTATCTTGGCGGAAACGGTGAGCCTATAAACTCGATGCCTCCGGTAGAACTCAAGGAAGAAGCTGTATGTGCATATGCGGCAATACATAAGAAGGTCATAAATGTCAGAGATGTGCACACTGATTCGCAGTTTGACTGGAAGGGCCCTAAAAAATATGATGAGATAACCGGATATCATACCGTATCGATGTTGGTTGTACCCCTTATCGATCATAAGGATAAGGTAATAGGAGTGCTGCAGCTCATCAATGCTCAGAATGACAGTGGTGAAATAATCGGATTTTCTGAGGACGCCCAGAATATTGTCTTTTCCATTTCATCAGAGGCAGCTATTTCACTGTCTAACATGATACTGGTAAAGCAGTTGCGGGACATGATCTATTCTTTCATATCAGCGCTTACAACTGCTATTGACCAAAGGACACCATATAATGCAAATCATTCCTATAATGTAGCCAGGTATTGTGATGAGTTTGCCGAATATCTCATGCGTGAGGAAAAGGAAAGAACCGATTTTGAGCATATCACTGACAGTGAGAGAGAACAGTTGGTAATGGCGGCACTTGTGCATGATGTGGGAAAGCTTATTACGCCTTTGGAGATAATGAATAAGTCTGACCGCCTGGATTATAGGCTGCCAATCATGGAGATGCGCTGGAAGTATTATAAGACTTTGCTTAAGCTGGATCTGACCGAAAAGAGGATCGGGACCGATGAATATATGGACCAGCTGCAAAAGGTCGAGGACGGAATAGAGCTTATAAAAGAGTGTAATACTCTGGGATTTTTGAATGATGACAGACTGGAAGCCATAAGGAAACTGAATGATCTGAAGATCGTAGACAGAGCCGAGAATAAACTTGTTGAGTTTATAACCGATGATGAACTGCATGAGATGCTGGTGGCAAGAGGTACATTGACGTCAGAAGAGAGAAAGATCATCCAGATGCATGCGGTATATACCGACAGGATCCTGTCTGAGATCAAATTCCAGGATGACTTTAAACTGGTACGCCGGTTTGCACGGGCCCATCATGAGTTACTGGATGGCAGCGGTTATCCTAACGGACTGAAGGCAGATGAGATCCCCTTGGAGGTACGCATCATGACTATAGCGGATATTTATGATTCGCTGACAGCTGATGACCGTCCTTACAAAAAGGCGATGCCGATGGAAAAGGCCATATCTATTCTTAAATCAATGGCAGAGGAAGGAAAACTGGATAAGGAACTGGTAGAGCAATTTTGTGAATATATCGGGGAAAGAGCATAGATAATTGTCATCCCGAACGAATGTGAGGGTTTTTTACAGTCAATTAATTAAGAGGACGAGAGTATGAATAAGAAATTTTTGTTTGGTGGGATAGGAGCAGCTGTAGTCGTTATAGCAGTTATACTTATCATGGTTCTTCTGAGTGGTGATAAAGCCTACCGTTCCATCATAGTTGTAGAAGCAGAGGGAAATGTTAGTGTAAAAAGAGACGGAGATACTCTACAGGCTTATGCCAATATGAAGCTACGTTCCGGAGATGGAGTGGAAGTACCTGCATCCGGTTTTGCAAGACTCAAGCTGGACGGAGATAAATATGTATATCTGGAAGAAAATACCATTATATCCTTGCAGGCCGAAGGTGATGAGAAAAATAGCAAAACCATCATCTATGTTGAGCAGGGAAATATGCTCACAGAGATAGAGAGCAAGCTCTCTGAGCAGTCAGCATTTAACGTAGTAACACCTAATACTACCATGGCTATCAGAGGTACTGTAACATCTACATCTGTACGTAAGGGTTATGACGATGCTTCTAAGGCTATAACTGAGTATAGTGGTGATGGAGATTCACCTCTGTATGAGGGTGATGGAAACGGATCCGGAGAGCTCTGCTACATCACAGATAATTTTGTGTTTGAAGGCGAGACGGAGATAACTATCTACACCATCGAGGGCGATGATGTTGTATATGAGAAGAGGATACTCACCGCAGGAAACGGTATACATGTTGTCACTCCTATAAAGACTACAGCCTTGACAGAATATGTGAAAAAAAGTCAGGTTAAGAATACCAAGGTATTCTGGGAGCCAAAGGATAAGCGTATTGACACAGGTATTGGAGAAGTAAGAGAAAAGAAAGATGATCCTATAAAAGGCGTAGCTACTATAGGTTTGGAATATGCAGTAGTAGAGATGTTCCCGAAGCGTATAAATCCTGAGGATATCAAAGGATCTGCAGGCCATCTTGATCAAGAGACTGTAAACATGATAATAGAGGCTAGGACGATAACTCCCGGACCAACTCCTACCCCTGTGATCACAGAGGAACCTACAGATACTCCCAAGCCTACGGAAGAGCCAACAGATACTCCGGAGCCAGAAGTTACAGTTACGGAAGAACCTACTCAGGAGCCGGAGATTACAGTAACTCCTGAGGTTACAGGTGAAGCTGAACTTACTACAACCCCGGATGTGACAGATATACCTGAGCCTACAACAACTCCGGATCCTGATTTAACAGTCACACCCGAACCTACATCTACACCGGTACCTACCAAGGCACCTACGAGTACACCCAAGCCTACGGCTACACAAAAACCTACGGCAACTGTAGCGCCTACTAAGGCACCTACAAGCACACCAAAGCCTACGGCTACACCGAAACCTACCAAGGCACCGAAGGCTACGGTAACACCGAAGCCTACCGTGACTCCGAAACCGACGTCGACACCTACACCGAGCCCGATGCCTACTGCGGTTATGGCTCCTACGATAACACCAACTCCGGTTCCTACAGCCACACCGAAGCCTACAGCTACACCGGTACCCACAGCCACACCGAAGCCTACAGTGACACCGGCACCTACAGCAACACCTGAGCCCACTGCGACACCAAAGCCTACGGCAACGCCGGCACCTACAGCAACACCTAAACCTACAGCAACACCCGAGCCTACAGCAACACCAAAGCCGACTGCAACACCGGAACCCACAGCAACTCCGGAGCCAACGGCTACATCTACGCCTACACCAAGTCCGACACCGACTGTAGCACCTGTACATTCGATAACATATAATCTGGATGGAGGTACCAATAGTGCCTCAAATCCCTCGTCCTTTACAGAAGGCAAAGGTGTAGAAAAATTTGAGGATGCAACTAAAGAAGGATATGTATTTAAGGGCTGGTGGGACTCTGCATCAGGCGGAAGCGAGATAAGTTCGATAGACGAAAAAGAAAAATCTGATGTAACCTTATATGCCAGATGGGCGGTTACATATAAGGTAACTTTCCTGGATCAGTATGGATATGCAATACCGGGTTATAATAAAAAACTGGTTGAATATGGATCGGGAGATAAGGCGCCCAGTGGATTTCATCCGGTTTCGGATGTCGGTTATGTAGTGCCTGCCAACTGGGAAGATGGCGGCAACGGAGTAACCGTAGCTGCCGGAGGAGATATAGATAAACTTACTGAAGAGCCCAATAAGGAATTCATTTTTGAGAGTAGTGGCTATACAATAAGTTAAACTCTGGAGAAATGGTAATAAATCCACTATATAGTAGGAGTTTCTTCCTATTTATATAGTGGATTTTAACAACTCACAATGCTCTTGATTTTCCAGGCGCTCTATGGTACAATATAACAAGATGGTAAGGTAAAAAGATCCTTTAGTTATCAGAAAGATAACGACTAAGGACGTGATATGGAGTAAAATACAGACATAATATGAGCATCAATTTGCCACTGATCGCTTATAGTGTCTGTTTTTTACACTCACTAACTATTTCGATTGCTGAAACCACCAATCGTATTGAAAGGAGATCGGAAGACTTTATATTACCAAAACACTTTTTTAACAAACATATAACGAGGAGGAGATTGATATGAAGAAGATTACAAAATTATTGCTTGCGATTGTACTTGTTATTACGATGATAATCCCGGTAAGAAACATAGGGACTCAGGCGGCTTCTGTCAAACTGAGCAAGACGAAAGCTACCATGGAGGTGGACTCGATTCTGACACTGAAGGTGTCAGGTACCTCCTCAAAGGTCACTTGGTCGACAAGTGATAAAAAGGTGGCTACGGTGACCAAGAAGGGTAAGGTTACTGCTAAGAAAGAAGGGAAAGCAACCATAACTGCAAAGGTAGGAAGTAGCAAATATGAGTGTATTGTGACAGTTGTCGATAGCAATAAGAAGAGTGGTAACTCGTATAACATTACATTTCCACAGGCAGACAAGGAAACCATAATTACGTATGGTTCGGGAAGCACATTATACTGCGAGACAAAGATCAGTAAAATATCATATGAGATAAAAGATAGCTCACTAAATTTCTCTTTTGTTGCAGAAAGAACCAATAATTACGATTATGAATGGGAGTGGATGGAATTTTATTATGCAATTCAGGATTCTGATGGTGTTAATCTGAAAGAATATGAATATCTTGAAGAAACTACTCCTGGAACAAAAAAGAAAATATCAGAGACTATAAATCTAACCAAGCTAGGACTTGAAAAAGGGGAAGAGTATTCGGTGGTTTTTATTGATAAAGGATACATTCCCAAAAATAATACTGATAAAAATAAGAAGCAGAGTATCGAGATTTCACTTCCTGATGTACCTCAGACACTTCATAATTATAATTCTAATGAAAAACTATTGTGTTCATTTAAGGTAACAGACATCTCATATGAATCATCAGGTACATCAGTCACACTGTACTTTACAGTTGAAAAAACTTATGATACCAATGGGGATGGTCAAGGAAGGCAATGCTACATTGGTTGGACATTATATGACTCTGAAGGGTACATCATAGACAGTGGAGATGCTTATTCTGATTCTCTTAAGGTCGGGGATAAGCAGAAGAAGGTAGATGATGACATCTATGGTCTAGATAAGAATGAAAAATATAGGTTAGAGATCGTAAGTGTGAATGGAATATAAGTGGATGCAAGAGACTAAATCTTTCAAAAAGAGGTAAGTGTTATTACTGGCCCTATTTTATAGATTCAAGTTATAGGAAAGCAAAAAACTATGCGTAATTGCTATGAAGCACAGATTTTTTCGATAATGCTTGATGGCAACAGTAATATACATAGGGTTATAGGTAATTATTTGCATATATTAGATAAGTAAGAATAAATTTGTGAAAATGGCATGACAAGTGCTTTTAACTAAAAATGAATTGATAGTATTTTTATAAGTATGGGAGATAAATATGAATAGGAAACTTGCAAGAAAATCGTTTTACATAATAATGATTGTAAATTTTTTGTTGTTGATAATGCCCATTATTCATTTAAAGGCATATACGACATATGAAGGAAAAATAGTTAAACGTGGAGAAGAATACTGGTTCCAGGGGGGCTATCAGTATGTATTAGATTTAGATAGTGATATGACTATTGACGGGAATTTCCATATGAACAATGGGTATTTGCGTACTAATGGACATAAACTGACAGTTACTGGAAATTTGTATTTTGAAAAGCCATCTAGTAATATTAATGATAGCGATATATTCCTTCAACCGGGCATGTTGGAAGTTGGTGGTGATGTATACTTAGTCAGTGGCTCGGAAATAAGAATGAGTGGTAAAGGAACAAAGGTTACTATCAATGGAAATTTATATGTGAAAGGCGGAATCATTAGTAATTCAGGAACAGAATCGAATCAGTTTATAGTAAAAGGGGATGCAGTATTTGCAGATAAAGATAGTTCTGGCAAGATATGTTTAATAGATTATTTTACTTTATCTGGCGGGTCGAACTTTGTTTTTAAGATTGGAGGGAATTTAATTACAGCGCTTAAAACAGGTAAGGATTATCAATCTACAAAAATATCTTGGAAATCAACTGTCGAGCTCGGTGGTAATTGGGAATATTATGGTGGAAATGTTACTGGTAATACTTTAGTGTTAAACAGTGATAAAACCCAAAAAATTATCAATTTAAATGGACTTAATGCTATGTCGGTACCGGCACTTGTTGTATCTTGGAACGAGGATAAGTATATCGAACTTGATGGGTCAAACTTTACATTGGAATATATTTATGCTCCTGTAAAATTTATTACCTCTTCCAATCCAAGTATAAGAGTACTAAAGTGTGACAAAGATATTTGTATTGGTGGAGATGCTGATATTGAGTTAAATACCTCTATTGAAAACAATATAATAATAGATGGCAACACAAGCATAAAGGGAAATGTTTCGGGAAATGTTAATGTTAAAGGAAATGCTAGTTTAATAGGTAATTTCTCAGGAAATGTAACTGTTGAAGGCAATGCAGTTTTACAAGGCAAATGTACTGGAAAATTAGAGGCAAATGGAAATGTATCCGGTTCCGCAGAGATATCTAAGCTTATCTTGACAAGTGAAAATACACAAAGCCTAAAGGATGTAAATGTATCAGAATTGTTAGTGAATGATGGCAAGGATAGGAATTTAATCGTCCAAGGAGAAGTCAGCATAGGAAAACTACAAAATGTAGTGTCTGTTAAAGGAATATCAAGTCCTAAACTTACTATAAATGGTATTTCTGCTGACAGATTTAAATTTGAAGGCGGTTATGAAAGTCTTGATTTCACAATCTCTAATGCTAAGGAGATAACTGTTGGAGAGGATATTTTTAAAAGCGAAAATGATGCTGAAGAAGGTTCTATAACTGTAAAGAGAGCTACATCAGGCTCTAAGGCTAGTTATCAGATAGACGGAGATGTGGTAGCATGTTTTACAAATTATGATGCTCCATTTGACGGGGATATTGTAGTTAATGGGAATGCTACTATACAAGGATGCATTTCTGGAAAATTAACAGTGAATGGTAACCTGAAGAATGAAGGCATAGACCTAAAAGGAGGAAGCCTTGAAGTAACAGGAAATGTTACTGACGGTGATGAAAAAATAACCAAAATTGTTTCAGGCAAAGAGGTCATAAGCAATACTGGAAAAGTGTTGAAAGTTTATGGAGGCAGTTTAACAATCCATGGAAACTATGATTCATGTTTAAAAACATATAAGTCTGAAGATGGGAAGGAATGTATTATAAAGATAGATGGAGATTTCACACCAGTATCCTTTAGTACTGATGATGAAGCTACACAGTCTGAAATATCAGGCACGATGGAAATCGGAGGCAATGTATCAGGGAATGCATCTGGGTGCATCAGCATTGAAAAGCTCGTCCTGTCAGGAGATAAGACTCAGATTATAAAGGATGTTTCTGCTTCTGAGATGTCGGGAACTTCCGACACCATAAAGAATATTGAGGTGCAGGGCGAGGTCGCTGTTTCTAACATGTCGAATATAGCTTCTATCAAGGGAATCTCGAACCCTAAGTTGGCTATAAAGAACTTTGTCGGAGACTTGACGATAGAAGGTGATTTCGAGAGCCTTGAAGCAGAGTCTTCTACTCAAGGAAATATCACGGTAAATGGATCCTGTGCGGGGGCAACTGTACTTAAGGGTATTGTAAGCCTGCAGGGAACATATGACGGAAATGTAACTATTAGTGGTGATGCTACTCTGAAGGGGACATACACCGGCGATGTATCTGTAGATCAGAACCTAAAGAACGATGGCATAGAGCTTAAGGGAGGAAGCCTAGAAGTCAAAGGAAGCCTTTCAGATGGGGATGAAAAGGTTACAAAGACAATTTCAGGTAGAGTTATCACCAGTAGCCAGGGTAAGGAATTAAATGTATATGGAGGAAATGTTATAGTAGACGGTAACTTTAGTTCCTGCCTTAAGACCTATAATGATGAAGTGAATGGAAAAGAATGCGCTGTAAAAATTGGAGGAGATTTTACCGCTGTCTCATTTTATAGTGATGATCCTGCTTTTGAATCAAAAGTTACAGGTATAATGGAGATTTCAGGCAATGTGACCGGGGCCGCGACTATTAATAAACTAGTAATGGCTGGAGAAGAGACTCAGGTTATTAAGGATGTAATCGTTACTGAAATGGAAGGAGCAAACGGAGGAAACAGATCCATAGAGGTGAAGGGAAATGTCACTATAATGGACATACGAAATATCGGTACTGTTACAGGCACGGAAACCCCTAAGTTAACAATCAAAAATTCTTCTGAAAATATTGAGATAGCCGGTGATTTTGAACATATCGAGATAACATTACCTGAATCGGGAATAGCAACAATAAACGGACATAGTTTTATTAGAGATGATATGAGTAAAGGTGATAACATAGTTATCACAGGGGAAAATGTAACATCACAATCAATGAACGATTTGGAGTCCGATGACACGGAAGTTGCTTTGAAAACTAGTATTCAGGTTGACGGTGATGTAGATATTACATTCAACCGTATTACTCCATTCGTGGGGAGTGTAACAGTAAATGGGGATGCTTTATTAACCGGAAACATGACAGGAAATGCAGTTGTTTCAGGTAACGCTGCTATGCAAGGAACATTTTCCGGTAATCTGACAGTAAATGGTGATTTAAAGAATGAAGGAATAAATATAGTAGACGGTAATCTGGTTGTTGATGGAAATATGTATTATTCTTATGGAGATACTAAAATATCAGATGGTAAAATATCAGTAAAGAAAGATGTTGTATTAGCAAAGAAAGAAAATGAAGGTGAATTTGAAACCGCTGAAGGATCACTGACCATGAATGGCGAAAATGCAACTATGGAAATCGGAGGTTCTTTGTATACATATCTAAATGCTGATATCACAGAAGGTATGATATTCATTGGAAAAGACTGGTACAACAGCGGGGACAGATTTATTCTGTCAGATGATGCGAAGATTGTGCTTAATGGGGAACAGGAACAGAATATTATCCAATATGACAAGAATTTGATAATACCGGAATTGAATGTTCTCTATTGTAAGGGAAGGAGCATTACGTATGATCCTGCGAAGGTTATTGTAACAAAGCGTAAGAATTACCCTGAAACATTTGAACAGGGCATGATTGCCGTTGGAGATGTTAATACTGATGGTGACGTAAATGCCAAGGATGTGACACAACTAAGGCGATTCTTGGCAGGTGGCTGGAATGCAGAGATTGAGGAAAGTGCTGCGGACATAAATGGAGATAGTGAGATTAATGCTAAGGATGTGACTATGCTCAGACGGTATCTTGCCGGTGGATGGGGGATAGAGAGATCTGAGGATGGTGCATTTGTAACATCTTCAACAACGACTCCGACTAACACAGATACACCTTCTCCAACAGAGACACCTGAAACTCCTACACCAACAGAAAAAGCAGCAACTCCTTCTTTTACTGCACTTTTGGTTTATGGAGATACAGGATATGCGAATTTGGTTGGAGTTGGAATTAATAACTTAGGTGATAAGACTTTAAAAATTGGTGGGGCTGATAATCTTAATGTAGCTTCTGTATATCCCATTGGGAAAAATGGTTATAACTTTAATGCTGTGCTGGTTAATCCGGAGAACCCGTTACAGGATTTGCAGTACACATTGGTAGAACCGGGAGCAGATGAACTGGTAATTTTTAGAATGAATGATAAACATTATTTTTCAAAAGGAGCATTGATAGGCTTTGCTTTTGAATATGATGGAGTGGCATACGTATGCGTTGTTGATGATAGTTGGAATAAGAAAATTGCGACACTTGATTGATAAACATTGTATGTGAGACGGTTTTCTAAAGCAGATAATTATGTAGGACTGTGGCATTTGCTACAGTCCTATTTTTCTTGACAAAGAAAAATCGCTGTTGTAGTATAATTACAATAGTTTAATTTTGGAGTTACGAAGGAGAGGTATGGACTTATGCAAAAAAGAAGAAGTATCAAAGTGATGATAAGTGCATTACTGGGTATGGCTATGTTTATAGGTATGCTTGCAAGCACAAATCCGGTCACTGTTGCAGCTGCAACTGACCAAAATTCCCAAAACAAGAATAGTTACGATTTCTCGAAGGTAAAATCCGGAGATGTTATAACTTTTGGATCGTATGAGCAAGACAATAATTTGGATAACGGAACGGAACCGATTGAGTGGATTGTACTGTCAGTTGAGAATGATAGAGCATTTTTAGTTAGTAAGTATGGTCTTGATTGCATTCAATATGATGATAATGAGGATTTAGGAGCTCAGTGGGATTATGATAATTTTCTTTCCTGGGAAAAATGTAGGATAAAGAACTGGCTGAACGATGATTTTTATAATACCGCTTTTAATACAACTGAGCAGAAATTGGTTATTGAGACTAATTTTTCGGAAGAAGGTTTCTGGACTAATAAGCGTAAAGTATCCCTTTTGTCCTTGGAAGATATTCGGACCCCTGAATATGGTTTCAGTCAAAATCTTTATGAATGCGATATAGCGCGTATATGTACACCTACTGAATATGCTAAGGCACGAGGCGTAAAACTTTTTGAAGCAGACGAAGATGAAGAGGAAGAATATCTTACTAAGGATGGGGAGCCTTCATGTTCCTGGTGGCTTCGTTACCCGGGCTATAGTGGAAGATATACGGATGGTATAAGTTTTGATGGCAGTTTGAAAGTTCGATACTACGATGTGGCTGATAACAGTATAGCGGTCCGTCCGGCTATTTACATATATATATGCCCTAATCTTAATTTATATCCTGATTTTGATCTGTCGTCTGCCAAAACAGGTGATGAGTTGCTATTTGGGTACTATGAACAGGATAATAACATAGAAAATGGGGCAGAGTATATAGAGTGGATTTTGTTATCAAAAGAGGATGATAGGGCACTCTTGCTAAGTAAATATGGTCTTGACAACAAGGCTTATGATGATCTTGACGATGTTGGAAAAAGATTCCCCGGAGAGGAAGGGGATAATGCTTATATAGATAAAGATGGAGAATTGAAGTATTATAAAAGCGAATTGATCAATGTTACCTGGGAGGATAGTACGCTTAGATCGTGGATGAACAATGATTTTTATAATGAGGTTTTCGATGATTCTCAAAAGAATAAAATAATTGAGACATTATTGGTCAATTCAGATAATCCCAATCCTGATTATGGGACAAGCGGTGGCAATGATACATATGATAAAGTATTCTTACTTACATCGGAGGATGTTACAAACGAAGCATATGGGTTCAATGAGGACCCTGCCGAACTTGACTTTGCCCGTAGATGCCTTCCAACCACATATGCAGCTGAAAAAGGTGTAGGTATGGAATGGATGACAAGTGGGATGGGCGGTCCGTACCCTGAAGATATGTCTGATTATCCGGAAGGTGGCTTTATTTGTAATTGGTGGCTTCGCTCTCCGGGTACAGATGCTGCACATAAGGAAAGTGTCAGATTTTATGGAAGAATTTTCGAGAATGAAGTATGTAGTGTTACTATAGCGGTACGTCCTGCTATATACATTGATATCAGTGATAATATAGGCACCGGTTTATCTGAAGAAGAAAAGAAAACAGATTTTGAAAACATAAAAGTAGGGGATTTGGTTTATTTTGGATCATATGAGCAGGATAATGATCTTGAAAATGGAGCAGAGCCAATAGAGTGGATAGTATTATCAACGAATAAAGGTAAGGCACTTTTATTAAGTAAATATATACTAGACCACAGGTTTTATGATGAAAATGATTACTATGACGATTATTTAAAGGAAAGATTCCCGGATGGGGAAGGTGGCATTGATTGGGATTCTGTGAATATACCATGGGAGGAGTGCACTCTTAGTGTGTGGCTCAATACGGATTTTTATAATTCCGCCTTTAATAAGACAGAAAAAGAGTTAATGGCAGATGTCGAATATGAAGATGATCAATATACCATTTCAGGTGAAAATGCGGATCCGGATAAAGTATTTCTTCTTTCTGAAAAGGACATTACTAATCCTGCATATGGTTTTAGCACTGATACCAATGCTTTAGATGTGACCAGGAGATGTTCACCGACAGCTTATGCTATAGCTCAAGGAGCAGAAACCCTGGAGCAGATGGCAGAGTATATTGATGTAGACTGGAAAGATCCGGTTTATCTTACCGGTGAAGGAAAGCCTGCCGGATGGTGGTGGCTTCGTTCTCCCGGATATCTTCTTGAAGATGGACCAAAGATGGTTTGGTATACGGGTGCAGTTGGTTGCAGTAATTATGCAGACGGTTCTTGCTATGGTATACGCCCGGCCATATATGTTTCACTGGATGATAGCACATCGGATAACATTGTACATATAGGAGATGTAAACGGAGACGGCGAGATTAATGCCAAGGATGTTACTCAACTTCGCAGGTATCTGGCGGGAGGATGGAATGCTGAGATACATGAAGAAAACTCAGATGTTAATGGAGACGATGAAGTAAATGCAAAGGATGTCACGATGCTGAGGCGCTTTTTGGCAGGTGGCTGGGGAGTTACTCTGTGATACCCCTAAAAAATAACTACAATACCTTTATCTGAAAAAGAAAGAAAATGTCGGATGAAATTTTCTAATGACAGAAAATTTGTCCGGCATTTTTGAGTTTTCTAAATTGAACTAAAAATGATGACGCATACGCCTAAAATTTCTAACTCAAGTTTTGAATTTTTTTATTGAACACTTGACAAGAATGTGCTACTATTACTCTAATGGGCTTATGGGGGCTGAAGTACCTCATCCGTTGATAAATGAAGAATATTCTAGGAGGCAGATCATGGGAAAGAGAAATGACATTAACAAAGTACTCATTATCGGTTCTGGTCCTATCATTATAGGACAGGCATGTGAATTTGACTATTCGGGAACTCAGGCTTGTAAGGCATTACGCAAGCTGGGTTATAAAATTGTTCTCGTAAATTCAAATCCCGCAACTATTATGACCGACCCTGATACGGCCGATGTTACTTATATTGAGCCCCTTAACGCAAAGAGGCTTGAACAGATCATTGCAAAAGAACGACCGGATGCTATTTTGCCCAATTTAGGTGGTCAGTCCGGTCTTAATTTATGCTCCGAGCTTGGTAAGACAGGCGTACTTGACAAGTACGGAGTAAAGGTTATCGGCGTACAGCTGGATGCCATCGAGCGTGGAGAGGATAGAATAGAGTTCAAGAACACCATGAACAAGCTTGGTATCGAGATGGCAAGATCTGAGGTTGCTTACTCTGTAGATGAGGCACTTGCTATAGCTGACAAGCTCGGTTACCCGGTAGTTTTAAGACCTGCTTACACCATGGGCGGTGCCGGCGGCGGACTTGTTTATAACACCGAAGAACTGAAGCTCGTTTGTGAGCGTGGTATTCAGGCTTCACTCGTAGGCCAGGTACTTGTAGAAGAGTCCATCATGGGATGGGAAGAGCTGGAGCTCGAAGTTGTACGTGACGCTAAGGGACAGATGATCACAGTATGTTTCATCGAAAATATTGATCCCATGGGCGTACATACAGGTGATTCATTCTGTTCCGCACCTATGCTTACCATCAGTAAGGAAGTACAGGCTCGTCTCCAGGAGCAGGCATATAAGATCGTAAATGAAGTACAGGTTATCGGTGGAACTAACGTACAGTTTGCACATGATCCCGTATCCGACAGAATTATCGTTATAGAGATCAATCCCAGAACATCACGTTCATCAGCACTTGCTTCCAAGGCTACAGGATTCCCTATCGCTATGGTATCTGCTATGCTGGCATCAGGACTTACTCTTGATGAGATCCCTTGCGGTAAGTACGGATCACTTGATAAGTATGTTCCTGACGGAGATTATGTAGTTATCAAGTTTGCACGTTGGGCATTTGAGAAGTTCAAGGGCGTACAGGATAAATTAGGAACCCAGATGCGTGCCGTAGGCGAGGTAATGAGCATCGGTAAGAATTACAAGGAAGCATTCCAGAAGGCCATCAGAAGCCTTGAGACCGGCAGATACGGACTCGGCTTTGCAAAGACCTTCCACGATATGGATCTTAAGGAGCTCTTAAAGCTTTTAAAGAATCCTTCAAGCGAGAGACAGTTTATCATGTATGAGGCACTCCGCAAGGGCGCTTCAATAGATGAGCTCTATGCACTTACAAAGATAAAGAAGTACTTCATCGAGCAGATGTTAGAGCTTGTTAAGGAAGAGGAAGCTCTGATAGCTATGAAGGGTTCGGTTCCTTCAACAGACGTTTTAAGACAGGCTAAGCAGGACGGCTTCTCAGATAAATACCTTGCAAAGCTCCTTGAGGTTAGCGAGGATGACGTTAGAAAGGCAAGAGTCGATGCCGGTATCGTAGAGCGTTGGGAAGGCGTACATGTAAGTGGTACAGAAAACAGTGCATATTACTACTCAAGCTACAATATCCCTGAGGGTAAGGGTGCAGAAGCAGTAGACAACGGAAAGAAGAAGATCATGATCCTCGGCGGCGGTCCTAACCGTATCGGCCAGGGTATCGAGTTTGACTACTGTAGCGTACATGCAGCTCTTTCACTTAAGAAGCTCGGATTTGAGACCATCATTGTTAACTGTAACCCTGAGACAGTTTCAACAGACTATGATACATCCGATAAGCTCTATTTTGAGCCCCTGACACTCGAGGATGTATTAAGTATATATAATGAAGAAAAGCCCGTAGGCGTAATCGCTCAGTTTGGCGGACAGACACCTCTGAACCTCGCTTCACAGCTCCAGGCAAACGGAGTAAAGATTCTGGGTACCACACCTGAGGTTATTGACCTGGCTGAGGACAGAGACAGATTCCGTGCCATGATGGAAAAACTGAACATCCCTATGCCTGAGGCAGGAATGGCAGTAAATGTTGACGAGGCTATAGAAGTAGCAGAGCGTATAGGATATCCCGTAATGGTTCGTCCTTCATACGTACTCGGCGGACGTGGTATGGAAGTCGTATATGACAGAGATACTCTTAAGGAATACATGGCAGCAGCAGTAGGTGTTACTCCTGACCGTCCCATCCTTATCGACAGATTCTTACGTCATGCTACAGAGTGTGAAGCAGATGCTATCTGTGACGGACAGCATGCATATGTACCTGCGGTTATGGAGCATATCGAGCTCGCAGGTATTCACTCAGGTGATTCAGCATGTATCATTCCTTCGCTTAATCTGTCACTTAAGAATATCAAGACTATTGAGGATTATACAAGAAAGATAGCAGAGGAGCTGCATGTACAGGGACTTATGAATATGCAGTACGCTATCGAAAACGACAAGGTTTATGTTATCGAGGCTAACCCCAGAGCATCACGTACCGTGCCGCTCGTTTCAAAGGTTTGTGCTGTTAACATGGTACCTATCGCTACAGAGATCATCACAAAGGAGATCACAGGCCGTCCTTCACCCATACATGACCTGAAGGAGCGTGATATCCCTTACTACGGAGTAAAGGAAGCAGTATTCCCGTTCAATATGTTCCCTGAGGTTGACCCCGTACTCGGACCCGAGATGCGTTCTACCGGTGAGGTACTTGGTATCTCAGATAACTTCGGTGAGGCATTCTTTAAGGCTGAAGAGGCAACACAGACCGTACTTCCTCTTGAAGGAAAGGCACTGGTTAGCGTAAACGACAGAGATAAGACTGAGGTACTTGAGGCAGTCAGAGACCTGGCTGAAGCAGGATTTACATTTGTTGCTACAGGCAAGACCTACGAGCTCATCAAGGCAGCAGGCTTTACCGTAGAAAAGATTGACAAGCTTGGCGAGGGCCGTCCCAATGTGGAGGATATCATCATCAACAAGCAGGTACAGCTCATCATCAACACCCCTGCAGGTAAGAAGGCAGGTAACGATGGCAGCTATATCAGAAAGTCAGCTATCAGAGAGCATGTACCTTATATCACAACTATGGCAGCAGCAAAGGCAGCAGCAAAGGGTATCCTTGCTGTAAAGCGCGGCCAGACATCTGAGGTAAGGTCACTGCAGGAGTTACACGCATCTATTCGTTAACATAAGGCTTCACCTTGAGGGAAGCTGTCTGCGGAGCAGACTGATGAGGTGAAAATTACAAAATTACGGAGAACAGTGTGAAAAAACAAACAATCAGACAATACATATTAAAAGCATTGGCGGTTTTGCTTACAGTAGCATTATTGTTTGAGATCCCTTGTGTACATGTTAAGGCTGACGAAAATGAGATCGGCTTTAACTATACAACCAAGAAGATCTACACCGGTAAAAGCTTTAAGCTGGTACTGAACAATGCTCCTGCTAAGATCAAGTGGTTTGCAAGCGCCGATGAAAGTATCGCGACGGTAACCAAAAAGGGTGAAGTAACAGGTGTAGCACCCGGTACTGTCAAGATAAAGGCAAAGTGCAATGATGTAAAGTATACCTGTGTGGTAACAGTCATCGATCCTTATATAAAGGTTGAGAAAAACTATTTCAAGGTTGGAACAACCATGACTGCGACCATGAAGGGCGCAAAGGTGCTTAGTTATGTATCATCAGCACCCAATATCGTTTCCGTAGATAAGGACGGTACACTTACAGCGAACGCAAAGGGTGTTGCCAATATTACAGCATATTGCAAAAACGGCAAAAACTACAGTGTAGAGATGCATGTGTATGAGGATATCAAGATTATCGAGAACCCTACATTTGATGATCTGGCACCCACTACTCACATGACATTTGAAGAGCTGGTAGGCGATACCGGTGAGAGAGGATATCCGAAGGCTATGCCCACTCCCGATACATACAGGATCACAGTTGACCTGTACTGGAAAGTGGTTATGGTATATGCCAGGGATAAGGAAGGAAATTACACAGTACCTGTCAGATACATGATCTGTTCACCCGGTGCATCCGGACACAATACCCGTCAGGGAGTGTTCAAGATGAAGGGTACCAGAGTACGATTTGCAAGATTTAAGGGACTTACAGTATGGGCACAGTACTGGAGCCTGATAGTAAGTGCAACATATTTCCATTCGATCCTGTATAACTCAGGCGATGCAAACGATTATACAACGGCATACAACAACCTGGGTAAGGCAGTATCGCACGGATGTGTAAGACTGACCGTACCCGATGCAAGATGGATATATTACAACTGTGCACCCGGTACCGAAGTAGAGATAAGAGCCGGCTCATCAAAGGATGAAGAGACCAAGGCCATCAGAGAGCAGCTGAAGCTCGCACCGATGCCTTCTAAGCGTACCAATATGAAGGCAGGAGAGATCCCGTGGACAGACAACTGGGAGATAGACGAAGTACCGCAGGATTTTGAGTACGTGTATGTACCGCAGTAAAATGCAGATGTAAGGCTTAAAGACACTTTCTAAAAAGATTTTTTTAGAGGGTGTCTTTTTGTTTTTGGGGAGAAACAGAGAATGCAGCCTGAAAAACAGTTTATGGTAGAGAAAATGATATACATTCCTGATAAAATGGATGATATCGGATGGAGTGAGGCTCTTGACATGATCAGGGTTTTAAGAAAGATGCATACTAAAATGACAGATACAGTTTCACCGGAAAGTGTAAATTAAGCAACAGATTCCTACAAATGTGTAGCATAAGCGACATATCAGCGCTGTTCTGAATATTGAATCTGACGGTTTGCAGGAGTATTATAAAGTCACAACGAAGGAAGCAGAAAACAAAACGAAAGGCAGGGTACAACCATGGAAGATATTTACTACTACGATGCAGACGATCAGGCTGAATATGATATGATGAGAAAAGACGAAGAAACTCATATGCTTTATCAGGATAGTACGGATTTTAGTTATTAAATCAGATTATAAATTAATTGAGGGATATAAGCGCTACTTGCGTTCGAAACAGATTACTGAAAGTAAGCGGAGGCTTAAGAGAAATCTTATCCCTCCGCTTTTTTGTTAACGGAGCAAAAACAGCTTGTCTGTATTTAAGTAAAATGAATTTAAACTTGAAAAAACAAGTGGTCAGACTGAAGATTCCTACATAAAATAGGAATCTTATAATAAATATTTTTAATACTCAAGGAACATTTTTTCAAGTGTTTCCTGATCTGCACTGTTCAATAATGCAAGTCTTAAAAGGATTGTTGCTTTCTGAGGTGAAAGGTTATCAGCTGCAACTGTATTCTTGCAAAGCAGATTATCCTTTGTAATAACACCGTCATCTATTCTTGAACTGATAACTACAGGAATTTTTAGCTTCTTAATGGCTTTAATCCATTTCTTACTGAACTCTCCAGCTCCTGCACCGGCAATAACCAATCCATCCGAATTTTTTGCTGCGTATTTAACAAGCTTAGGACTTGCATCAACAGAGAAATAAAGAATTGAAACCTTAGGAAGGTCTTTTAAACCGCTTACGTCAAATTCTGTTTCAGTTGTATGCTTCTTAGCCGGGCTTTCATAAATGAGTACTTCACCGTCACGAACTATACCGATCGCTCCGGTTTCACCTGAACTTATCGCAGTTACATGATAAGTACTTGTTTTTGTAACTGTTCTTGCGGCAAATATCCTGTCTGAAAATACTACAAGAACTCCCTGTCCTACAGCCTCCTCAGAAGCTGCAACACATACAGCCTCATATAGATTCATAGGACCGTCGGCTGAAATTGAAGTAGAAGGTCTCATTGAACCTGTAAGTACAACAGGCTTATCTGTTTTTACAGTAAGATTAAGAAAATATGCGGTTTCTTCTAAAGTATCGGTACCATGAGTGATAACAAATCCCTTTACTTCGGGATCTGCTGCTTTTTCGTTAATTGTATTTACAATAGTAAGCCATGTTTCCGCTGTAATATCATCTGAATTAACGTTACATATCTGTATTGCCTCTATTTCGGCGACATCGGCAAGCTGAGGGACAGCAGCAAGAAGCTCCTCTGCAGTCAATGAACCGGGCTTATATCCGGCAGTTTTTCCTGCATCACCGACACCTGCTATAGTACCGCCTGTGGCAAGAACAACAATTTTACCCTTAGAGCCGGGATCTGTAGCTGCATTGGCATTTATCGGTACAATGTAAAGTACTAAAGCAATACAGAGAATAAAAGCAAGAATACCTTTCATAAACAACCTCCTGATTAAAATATTTATATTTTTTTCGAGGAAAAACGCCGGACGCATCCGAGCGAGTTCCCGTATATCTATGAGCAATTAAGATTATTATATATCCCTAATATAAGTCTCTGATCAATCTTATCTATTATCTTAACATACTGTAAATTGTATTGCAACAAAGGATTACCATCTTAGTGGTTATTTTACAGTGGCAAATGCAAGATTTCAGATGAAAATACGGTTCTTTCATTTTTGAATTTAGTAATATTATTATTTACTTTCATCTGAATAGGTGGTAAAATTTGGTTATCTTATAAAAAGGAGAGGCAAAGTATGAGCAAAAAGACTTTTAGAACATTTGGCAAACTTTTTATGGCTTTGGCAGTTGTTTTATTTGCAGTCATAGCGGCTAATACCATCCGTGTAAAGGCGGATAACGGGGAAACAGTACGTGTTTCTACTGCGAAAGAACTTAAAGCTGCCATGAAAAATGCAGAAGTAGGAACTATCATTTTTAGGACAAAGGCATATCAGACCGTTACCATTAAGGCTGACAAGGCTGCTAAGAGCAAATCCCTGATAATTGATGCTCCTAATACTTCATTTACAAACAAGGCAGTATTCTACAATATCAACATTCTCAATGCTAAGGCATATACCGAGGCAGCATCGGGAAATAATATTACATTATCGGACTGCTATTTATCCAACGGTATTATTGTAGCAAAGAAAAAGAAGGTTAAGAGTCTGACAGTGATTGATTCCTACGGGACATTCAGTATGGACTATACATTGAGAAAAGGCGCTAAACTGAATAAGCTGGAACTTGTTTATGCCGGTGAGCTTTTACCTGTGAAGAGCAGTTATAACAAGAGCAAGAAAACTGTTACTCTGGATTTCACAGATTATAATGAATGCCAGCGTAAATTTACTATCAAGCTTGACAAGAATGGACGTGTATCAAAGTATTCATGCGTTTCTAACTGGGTTGAATATACATATGATTATACCTATAAGTATGACTCAAATGGTAACCTTGTAAAGATGACCGGTACCGACAATGACGGCGGCAAATTTACAACCGAATACACCTACACCGGAAATGCATTAACGTATTATACCTATACAGCTGATTATGAGTCAGGTGAGAGAAGGTATAACCGTGACTCAGAGGGCAGAGTGCTCTATGATGAATACAATGGCAAGGGTAGCATGGATGGTATAGAATATACATATACCAATACCGAAGAATATGAGTATGACAAGGAAGGCAGAGTATCATATGAGAGATGGGAGTCTCCCGACAGCGGCTACTTCTCGGAGACAGTTTATACTTATGATTCAAAGGGATTTTTGACCGAAACCTGGACAAACAACTCCGGCAGTGAATCCATCAATACCTATAAGTATAACAAAGCAGGCGACCTTATTAGTGAAACATATACTTCTGAAGGATATTCAGATACAACAAATTATACTTACGATGATTTAGGTTATCTTGTAGAAATGTAATCTTAGGAGGCAAATGATGCATATTACATTAACCGGTAATTTGGGAAGCGGAAAGTCGACTATTGCAAAGATTATGGCTGAAAAGTATGGATATGAGATATATTCTACAGGCAAGATCCAGAGGGAACTCGCAGAGGAGAGAGGCCTTACTGTACTGGAGATGAATAAGCTTATGCAGCAGGATCACTCCTTTGATAACATTATCGATGAAAAGGTTACCCAGCTGTCCAAGGAGAGTCAGAAGGATCTGTTCTTTGATTCTAGACTTGCATGGCATTTTGCAGAAAATGCTTTTAAGGTATTCCTTACCGTCAGTATAGATGAGGCGGCCCGCCGTGTGTATAATGATGACAAGCGTGGTGATGTAGAGAAATACAGCTCACAGGAGGAGGCCAAGGCAAATCTTATCGAGAGAGCTCATACAGAGGATGTAAGATATAAGGAAATCTACGGTCTTGATTATTTCAATCTGAACAACTACGACCTCGTGCTGGATTCTACATTTACCAAGCCTGAACTTTTGGCAGAGATACTTGTAAGCGAGAAGAGAAGATACGAGGAGACGCTCAGTGCAAAAGGACTTTCCAACTTTGATAAAAACAAAACTGATGATCCTGACTTAAAGAATATGTTTTTACCCAGGATACTTCTGGCTCCTGCCAGACTCCTCGGAACATCAACGGGCAACACCAGGGATAATGATGAGATATTTGATTCTACAGTAGTTGTTAAGCGTGGCGCTGAGGATATTGAAGTTGTATCCGGCCTTGACCAGATAGATAAGGCTGCAAGGGAAGGATATGAGTTTATATCCGTAGGATATGCAGGATAATGGGGTGGTCTGCAAAATACGAGGAGGTCAAAATGGGAAAGTCAAAAACTAGGCATCACAGCCGTTTGCGTATGCTGAAAATCGCGGTTGTTTCTTTGATAGTCATGCTGAGTATCATTATCTCTGCGAAGTTCAACAAGGTATTTGCGGCATCCTATGCAAAGACCATAGAGGTTAAGCTGACGGACGGACAGGATGCGACAAAGGAGATACAGGCTGCACTTGACGCTGCAGCAAAGGCCGGTACAAAAAAGAAGCAGGCTTTGGTTAAGGTGCCTGCAGGAACCTATTATATAAGTAAGACCTTGGTCATAGGTTCAAATACATATCTGAAGCTTGACAAGAAAACATATATAAAGAAAAACAAGAATGCAAAGGATCCCATCCTTCACATGCTTCATGCAAAGCAGGGTACGAAGGGTAAATATGCCGACAATGCGCGTATAACGGTTGAGGGTGGTGTATGGGATGCGGAGTATATCCTGTATAACAGCAAGACCAGTGGTTCGGTATTTATGTTTGCACATACCACTAAGCTGAAAATCATTAATGTTACGATGTGCAACAGCTTTGGTACCCACCTCTTGGAGCTCGGTGGAGTAAAGGATTGTACAGTAAAGAACTGTGAGTTTTATGGTTTCAAGGCGGCTGATGATAAGACTCAGAAAGAGGCTATACAGCTCGATGTCTGCCATGACTCAACACTTCTTACTTACGGTGAGCCCTATGATGATACTCCCTGTCAGAAGATAACCATTACTGGCTGTAACATACATGATTATTCCCGTGGTGTGGGATCACATATCATGGTTGAAGGTATCTATCATAAGAATATTAAGATCACCGGAAACACTTTCAAGGATATACCCAAGGCAGGTATTTACGGATATAATTATGTGGACCTTACCGTAAAGGATAACACGATGGTAAATGTTGGCTGTGGTATCCAGCTCAAGACCGATTCCACAGAAAAGAATACCAAGGTCTCAAGAAACAAGGGTGTAAAGGCTATGTCGGTATCGGGCGGTGACTTTAAGATAAACCTGACCGGTAACACCATAAAGCTCAATGAGGATGTTTCACAGACTGATAAGGACTATGGTAATTCAATAGGTATCTTTATTTATGGCTCAGATGTTTATCCCATAAAGAATGCAAGCATAAGCAACAATACAATCAGCTGTGCTTCATCAGGTGTATACCTGAGATATGTTGGCTCAGCTAATATTTCGGGGAATACTCTGGACAGATTCTCAAATACATATTCAAGCGAGGATACCAAGTTTGCAGAGGACGCTATAAAGCTTCTTGATTCAAGCAATGCAACAATCAGTGGCAATATCATTTCAGGTATAACCTCGACCAAGTTTGAAAACGGTATTGCACTGCGTGAGGGCTGCAAGAATGTGACTATCAGTTCCAATACGATCAATGCAACCACAAAATCAGGCTTAGGCATATATGACGGCAGTACGGTATCGGGTGGCAGCAACAATACTATCTTAAATTCCGGACTCAACGGTATCACGGTTATGGGCTCCGAGGTTACTTTATCGGACAGCGTGATCAAAGGTGTATCACAGCATGCTGTTTCCATACAGCAGAATTCAAAACTGAGTCTTACAGGTTGTACTATCAGGGAAAACCATGGTAATGCTCTTCAGTTAAAGGAAGCTGTGATTTATATATCCGGTAATACATTTGCATATAACTGTCAGGATGAAGTGGACGGCAAGGCTGTTACCGTGCTTTCGGGTATTTCCGGAGAGATCAGTAACAACACATTCTACAATCCCAATACAAAGAGCGAGCTATGGATATCATCTGATGCATCCTTGAGCCCTTATGTAAGCACCGTAAAGACAGCTAAAGCAGTTGGCAGTGATGCGGCCGGCAATACATTTACATATTTAAGCTGATGTTCTGTAATTTCTGATCTATAAGCAGGTATGGTATGTTTTATAATGTACCACACCTGTTTTTTATTGTATAATTTTCCCATTATTGTATTATTTTTACAAAAAGTATTGTTTTTTTTGAAAATTTCGTGTAAACTTACTCTGGGTATATGGCCTAAAGAATACTTTAAATTTGTTTTATCGGTACAGAAGGAAAAGGTATTTCTTATGGAAGAAAACAACAATTCTAATGAGACAATCGAAGACGGTTTTGAAATCATTGCTGCTTCTGAAGAGGAAGAGGAAAATGATATGCCCGCCGATAACCAGGTTTATTCCGGTTACAAGCGTCAGCGTGATATGGCCGAGAGAGTAGCGGCTGCGCAGGAGGCCGTAAAAAAGGATAAATTTGCTTCCGCTCCCGAGAGGGAAAAGGTAGAGGTTACGGAGGAGCAGACCCGTTCTCCTGAAGAAATATTTAACGAAAGTTATGCTATCTTAGGGGAGATAGGCTCAGGCGAGGGTACTGCCTATAAGGCACTTGACCGCAGGAGCTCCCGCCAGGTTGTAATAAAAAAGGTTCATATGCAGATACAGAACCTTCGGGAAATGAAGCCTTTGGTGGAGAAAATGAAGAGCATGGACCATCCGTCTCTTCCTAAGGTGATTGATTATGTAATGTATAACGGCTATGTTTATTCCGTTATGGAGTATATTGAGGGCCGGTCTTTGTTTAAGTCCATGGAGGAGGGTACCAGATACCCTGAAAAACAGGTGAAGGAGTGGGCTATCCAGATAGCAAGTGCTCTGAAATACCTGCATCATGCGTCTCCCAGGATCATCCATGGCGATATTAAGCCTTCAAATATCATACTTGCATCAAATAACAGAGTGTTCCTTATCGATTTCAATATCGGTATCCAGGAGGAGGCCGGAGCTCATTCGATAGGATATTCCGACGGATATGCTCCTCCCGAGCAGTATGATTTTATTTCCGCAAATCAGTATTCGGCAACAGGCAGATATGATGACAGATATGCAAAGACTATCGTGACTAACCCTGACAGTGTATATACATGTCAGTCCGGATATACCTATGATGCTTCTTCTAGGGCTTATGCCGTTATAGATGAAAGGTCCGATATTTATTCCTTTGGTGCCACCTTCTATTATGCCATGACAGGCATGATGCCGGGTTCATCCATGGATAAGGTTACTCCGATTTCTGATACCGGAGTTCATATAAGTCACAAATTTAAGAAAATCATAAACCGTTGTATGGAGCGTTCATCCAAAAAGCGTTACCAGTCAGCGGGTGCTCTTCTGGATGCTTTAAAACAAAAGATAATTACCCTGCCTATGGTAGGGGCAGCAGCGGGAGTTCTGGTTTTGGTGGTCGGCGGCATCGTGCTGGGATCGTTACTGAAGGATAAGAAAAAGCCGAAACCGCAGATGCTTCCACCCGGAGCTGAATCCGTGGATGCCGGAGGCATGCCGGCACCGGTACTGGTTTCTGCTTCGGATGAGGTTATTTCTACTGATGTATTAGAAATAACAACAGAGCCTGTAGTTACTGAGGTGGCTGATGTTACAGATGTTCCGGTAACACCTGAACCTACGGAAGAGATCACTCCTGACCTTACGGAAGAGGTAACACCTGAACCGACAGAAGAGGTTACGCCTGAGCCTACAGAAGAAGTTACTCCCGAGCCTACAGAGGATGTTACTCCTGAACCGACAGAAGAGGTTACACCGGCTCCTACAGCAACAGCGACGCCTGCACCTACAGCAGGAGCAACACCTACACCTGCAGCTACAGCCACACCGATGCCTACATCGACACCTACACCTGTGCCTACATCGACACCTGTACCTACAGCAACTCCTGTTCCTACAGTAAAGGTTGATCCTTGGCAGGTATATAAGACTGCTAAGATTTATAAAGAGGGCGAGATCACCTTCGTTATGAGAAACGGTACCAAGACAACAAAGAAGGTTTCCAATCTTGTGGATATGGATGCAAGCAAGGCTGTCTATGTTTACTTCGGAGGATATCCTACAACTCTTGTAACCGATAAGAATGTTATTTCAGCATTGTCAAATGTATCCTTTAATTCAAGCGGAGTAGGAAAGCTGGATGGAGTAGAGTTTACAAAGGTTGAGTATAAAAACGGCAACGGAAGCACAGAGACCATCTACTTCCTGAACGAGTCACTTAAGTGGAGAGTTCTGGGAGAAGAAGACGGTGTCCTGACTCTCATCTCTGAAGATATCATTGATTATGAGGCATTAAAGAAGTCAGGAACCAGCAGCTGGTCTAACAGCAAGTTGGCAGACTGGCTAAAGAAGGATATGGTTTCAACACTTCTTTCCGATAAAGAAAAGAAACTGTTATCCGGTGATCCGGATGTACTTAAGAAGTCAGACTGGAGCAATGCAAAACTGACAGGCGGAGCCCAGTTGACAGATTATGCTAAGATGAGATGTAATTACGGCAGCAAGTCATATACCGATAAGGCTTCAAGCGGATGGTGGATAAGAAACGATAACGCCTCCGATATGTCAAAATGTCCTTATATTTCAAATGATGTAGTACTGTATACCGGTGCTGCAGAATCTGAGAAAAAGGGTGTAAGGCCTGTGATCAGGATCAAGGTTACACAATCTGCTTTTGACTGGATGAACAATAATAAATAAGCATAATAATAGGACGGTTCGAAAGAACCGTCCTGTTTTTGTGCTTTATCAAGCACTGATGCTGTCTAGTACTTTGTCATACTTTTCTTCAAAATCTGAATGTAATTTCTTGTATTCTTCACTGTTGGCTTTGATATCCTTTGTGTAGGCATGCATATCAAAGATTTCTCCCGCACTGTGACGCTCGAT
>JAEEGJ010002630.1_pt1 | contig 85890 bp, 75 predicted proteins | sample 8958761 | NCBI WGS metagenome assembly JAEEGJ01 (sample SAMN16246546, study PRJNA631951) | gut metagenome | biome: gut microbiome; feature: rumen; material: RS-attached | host: Bos | place: Iran: Karaj | collected 2018-10
ATCTTTGCAATACCGGAAGCGAATGCTACAGGAGGTGCACCCTTGAAAGCTCCGTCCACGATGAACTTTCCGGATACCATACCTACAGCGATAAGGGAGATGATTCCCAGTGCGCTTTCGATAAGCATAGAGCCGTAACCGATAGCCTTGGCATTCTTCTCGTTGTCCAGCTGCTTTGATGTGGTTCCTGTTGCGATCAGGGAGTGGAAACCTGAGCAGGCACCGCATGCTACTGTGATGAACAGTGCAGGGAACATAGGACCAATCTTTGTGCTCCAGCCTGTGAAAGCAGGAAGCTCGAAGGTTGCATTGCCTGTGAATGCTGTCATCAGGATACCTATGAGAGCCAGACCCATCATACCGTACAGCAGGAAGCTGGAGAGGTAGTCACGGGGCTGCAGAAGAACCCATACAGGAACCAGAGAAGCTATGGTGATATAAAGACCGATGAAAATAATCCATGCTGTGCGGCTCAATGCGAATCCGATGTTAAGACCAAGGATAACTGCAAATACAATACCGATAAGACATGCGATTGTAGCAGGGAGTGTACCCCAGTTTGCCCGGTTTGTAAGGTATCCGTATGCGATGGCAAGAACAATGAACAGCAGAGAGATCATAGCTGTGGACTGCTGTCCTGTAGGATTGAATACAACTCCGAATCTGCCGTCGTTGGAGAAGAAAGTGCTGGCAACAACGTTTACGAATGAAGCGATTACCAGGATAAGCACCAAGAGGGCGAAGATAATGAACAGTTTCTTGCTTGTCTTGCCCATAGAAGCTTTGATGATTTCTCCTACAGATTTACCGTCGTTGCGGGAAGATGCGAACAGAGAACCGAAGTCCTGCAGTCCTCCGAAGAATATACCGCCCAGTACACACCACAGGAATACTGGTACCCAGCCGAATACTGCAGCCATGATAGGGCCGTTGATAGGACCTGCGCCTGCGATTGATGAGAAGTGGTGTCCCATCAGTACAACTGGTTTTGCGGCAACATAGTCCATTCCATCTGCCTTGACCTGGGCAGGTGTCTGTCTCTTTGGGTCAATTCCCCACTGCTTTGCAAGCCATGAGCCATAGAACACATAACCGATAAAAAGCAGTACAATTGCAGCAATAATTATAAGTAATGCTGTCATAGTTCCTCCTTTTAGGAATTCTTTATAAAGTGCTTATGACTTTCTTAAGGCTTTTGCCCGCTCTGTTGCAGGCAACACGGCCTGAAGAAACCTCATAAGCCAATAACCTGAAACTGCTCCAGCCATGCAGGCTGAACCAGTAGGATTTGGAACGTTTAATCTTGCTGACCTGTTTGAAGGCTGTCTCTTCTATATTATCTGCAATGATGATGAGTGCTACATCGGAATTCCGGTGGCCAGGTCCAGGCTGAACCCGGGAAAGTCCTTCCTTCCATGCTTCACTCTCCAGTTCTGCAAGACGGTCAGATGTAAGATTATCCTCCTCTGCAAAAAAGACATATTCATGGGAATCGATATCTGCAATATGGGCAGCGCGGGTAAGGAAGTACTGCTCTGAATGGGAATGGAACTCTGCCTCTGCCGCAAAGGGTCTGGCTGCCTCGGTTCCTGGTTCTCCTGCCTTTACATTGTAATAACGTTCGAACGAATGTAAAACGGTCTCTAAGACACCATTTTTTTCCATACTTGCTGAATAAATTCTGTGTTACTTTCTAGGGTAATGTCAAGAAAAAAATAAAAAATAACAATTTTTTAATATTGGATTGTATTGACAACAGATTCTGTTTGGGTGTAGAAGAAAATAACAAAACCTATTAAAGGCTACGAAGGGAACAAGTAGCCTCCAAGGATACTGAAAAGAGAGTTGCCGGGTGGTGAGAGGCGCACAGTTACTGGAGGTGAATACATCCCGGAGCCGCGTATCGAAACCGTAAGGGAGTAGGTTACGACGGGTGTGCCCGTTACAGCGCAAGGGTATAACCACACGTTGTGTGACGTACCTGAAGAGATTGCCACTGCGAGGTGGTGATGAATAGAGGTGGTACCGCGGAATTATCCGCCCTCTTGATCGGGGGGCGTTTTTTTTTGCCCTGACGCTGACGCCCTCCGAAATGCAGACTTTGTATGAAGGAGGAAATGTATGAATGCAAAAGTTGCAAGCGTCATTATGCTGCTGGTCTTCTTTGCTGTGATGATCGCCGTAGGCCTGATTTACAGAAAAAGAGCAGCTTCTGTGGATGGATTTGTTCTGGGAGGGCGCACAGCCGGCCCGTGGATTACGGCATTTGCCTTTGGTACCTCTTATTTCTCGGCAGTTATCTTTGTAGGATATGCAGGACAGTTCGGCTGGAACTTCGGTCTCTCCAGCACCTGGGCCGGCTTGGGAAACGCCTTCATCGGCTCACTCCTGGCTTGGAACATACTGGGGCGGCGCACCCGTATCATGACCCAGCACATCGATGCCAAGACCATGCCCGACTTCTTCGGCAAGCGGTTTGACTCTGTCCCTATGAAGGTGGTGGCATCTGTCATTGTCTTCATCTTCCTTATTCCTTACACATCATCCCTGTACAATGGTCTCTCCAGCCTCTTCGGACTGGTGTTCCATATGCCATACTGGGTAGTTATAGTGATGATGGCAGCCCTCACCGGTATCTACGTTATATTCGGCGGTTACATGGCTACAGCTATCAATGACTTTATCCAGGGTATAATCATGCTCTTCGGTATCTGTGCTGTAATCGGCTCTGTACTGAGTGCTAACGGCGGTCTTCTGTCTGCTACACAGGCTCTTTCTGCTGTAGAGGCCAAAGGCTGGGCAGGTGGCGCCTTCACATCATTCCTGGGGCCGGATCCTCTTGCACTGCTCTTTGTGGTGCTCCTGACATCCCTTGGAACCTGGGGACTTCCTCAGATGGTCAATAAATTCTACGCCATCAAGAGCGAGGATGATATACAGAAGGGAACTATCATCTCCACCCTGTTTGCCATTGTTGTGGCCGGTGGATGTTACTTCCTGGGCGGTTTCGGACGGCTCTACGCTGATAAGATAATGTACCAGAAAAATGGCGTGACTCCGCTGTTCGATACCATTGTTCCCGCAATGCTGGCAACTCTGCCTGCTCTGGTAATCGCAGTGGTGATCGTACTGGTGCTCTCTGCATCCATGTCCACACTCTCTTCTCTGGTGCTCACATCCAGCTCCACATTCACGCTGGACGTGATTGAGCCTCTCTCCAAGAACAAGATGGGGGAGAAGAAGAAAGTCTCCATCATGCGGGTTTTCATCGTGTTCTTCATAGTGATATCTGCATACATTGCAATCATCAAGGATGCACACCCTGAGATCACATTCATTGCCCAGATGATGGGTGTCTCCTGGGGTGCTCTGGCAGGATCCTTCCTGGCTCCGTTCCTCTATGGCCTGTACTGGAAGGGAACTTCCCGGGCAGCCTGCTATGTCTCCTTTGCTTTCGGCTGCGGCCTTATGATAATCCAGATGTGGGTTTCCCTGGGCGGCGTCGATATCTCAGGCTGGGCTCCTGTCTGCCGCTACCTCTTCGCCTCCTCTGTCCGCTCCGGTGTCATCGCTATGGTGGGCGGTCTGGTGATTGTGCCGGTAGTCAGCATGTTCACAAAGAAGCAGGATTCTGCACAGCTGGACAAGCTTTTCTCCTGCTACGAGGAGAAGGTTACTGTTGCCAAGAAAGAGGCATTGGACTGATTGTAAAAAAGGGGCTGTTGTTATATACTTTTCCCGTTGCACAGGGTGCAGCATTTTGATTTTTGCATAAGGGGTGTTCTTATGAGTAGAATGGTTGGAACTGTTTCTAGAGGTCTTCGTGCCCCTATTATCCGCGAAGGTGATGATCTGGTGAAGATTGTCACAGAGACTGTTCTTGAGGCTTCTAAACAGGATGGATTTGCGGTCAGGGACCGTGATGTTGTGGCTATGACCGAGGCTATTGTGGCCCGGGCACAGGGTAACTATGCTACTGTTGCTGATATTGCGGCCGATGTGAAGGCTAAGCTGGGCGGCGGTACAATTGGAGTTGTATTCCCGATTATGAGCCGTAACCGTTTTGCAATCTGTCTCCGGGGTATTGCCTCCGGTGCCAAGAAAGTTATTGTTCAGCTTTCCTATCCTTCTGATGAGGTGGGAAACCATCTTATTGATGACGATCTGGTTGAGGCAAAGGGTGTTGATCCATATACTGACGTGCTTGATGAGAAAAAGTACCGCCAGCTTTTCGGATACACAAAGCATCAGTTCACCGGTGTTGACTACATCGATTATTATAAGCAGCTTATCAAGGAGAGCGGCGCCGAGGCAGAGGTTATCTTTGCCAACAATCCAAAGGCAATCCTCAGCTACACAAAGAATGTGATCTGCGCCGATATCCACACAAGAGCCCGGACAAAGCGCCTTGTAAAGGCAGCTGGCGGAGAGCGGGTATTCGGACTGGACGAGATTATGAACGCTCCTGTAAATGGCAGCGGATGCAACGAGAAGTACGGACTTCTGGGTTCCAACAAGGCTACAGAGGATAAGGTGAAGCTGTTCCCGAGAGCATGCCAGAACCTGGTTGAGGATATCCAGAAAGCTCTGTTCAAGGCTACCGGAAAGAATGTTGAAGTCATGGTTTATGGTGACGGCGCATTCAAGGATCCTGTAGGAAAGATCTGGGAGCTGGCAGACCCTGTGGTATCTCCGGCTCATACAGCAGGTCTTGCCGGCACACCTAATGAGCTTAAGCTCAAATACCTGGCAGACAACGACTTTGCAGCTCTTGATGGAGATGCTCTTAAAGAGGCTATCAAGGAAGAGATCCGGAAAAAGGATGGCAACCTGGTGGGCAAGATGGTTTCCGAGGGAACCACTCCACGGCAGCTTACAGACCTTCTTGGATCCCTCTGCGACCTTACTTCCGGTTCTGGTGACAAGGGAACTCCTATAGTTTACATCCAGGGTTATTTTGACAACTATACTACCGAGTAAAAAGGCCCAGCGCCTCTGCACGCGCCTGATGGCTGCCCTTGACAGCGGGGAGGAGAAGCTCCCCCTGGAGGGGGAAGGAAAGATGCTGGGCATCTTGGCCTGCGACGATGCAGAAGGAAACAGGGTAGTACTCAAAGCTTTTTCAGGGCAGGTTGGCGGCCAGTGGGTTATCCCAGGCTGGTGCGAGCCTGCCTTTTCTATTTCTGAATATAATGCAATCCTCGAAGAGACTGACCGGCAGGTTAAGCAGCTGACCGGGGCAGGCGAGGTGAGCCGGGGCGTTTCGGCCGAGGCCATGCGGCGCCTCTTTGGCCTTTATCGGGTGCACTGCATAGACGGTTCGGTAAAGACTTATTCCCAGATTTTCGGTGATGTCATGCCACCCTCCGGCACCGGGGACTGTGCCACTATAAAGCTTTTAAATTGTGCTTTCAAGAATCACCTGAAGCCAATAAGCATGGCCGAGTTCTACTACGGCGGTGCAAACCCGTCCGGAACCAAGCAGCCCTGCCGGTTCTATCCTCCCTGCGAAGAAAAGTGCAGGCCCCTTCTTAAGGAGATGCTGGGATTGGATATCCTCTACCTGGATCAGGAGATAGTTGTAGTTAACAAACCGGCAGGGCTCCTGTCGGTGCCCGGAAGGGGAGAGGACAAGCAGGACTGCGTTGTAAACCGTGTGAAAAGGCTATATCCCGACTGCATCGACAACCCTTCCGTGCACCGGCTGGATATGGATACATCCGGCATCCTGGTGCTGGCCCTGACCAAGGAGAGCCAGCGCTTTCTTTCCATGGAGTTCGAGAGCCGCGATGTCCACAAGAAGTATACAGCTCTCTTGGACGGCATACTCCGCAGCTCCTGTGGCGCACTGGCTCTCCCTTTCAGATTGGATCCGGAGAACAGGCCCTACCAGGTCTACGACCCGGTGCATGGGAGAATGTGCATAACACTCTGGAAACGGATTTCTGTATATGATGGCAAAACTCTGGTGGAGTTTACGCCCCTCACCGGCCGCACCCACCAGCTCCGGGTATCATCAGCATCTCCAAAGGGCCTGGGAATCCCCATAGTTGGTGACCGGCTCTATGGCACAAGGAAAGAGGGGCAGCGGCTTATGCTCCATGCAGGATACATAAGCTTTACCCATCCCTGGTCAAAAGAGAAAATAGAATTTAAGGTAGATGCACCCTTTTAAATCTTGTCGATAAGAATGGAGCACTTGCCGGAAGGAATAGGCAGCCGCTTCTTCTGCCCTCCCAGGATATTGATGGTGAAGTAGTAGAGCTTCTCAGACTCCATGCGCACTTCCCAGCCCCGTCCGCTCTTGTTCACAAGTATAGTGATCATGTTCCGCTTAAGGGAGAGATCCTGAATTCCCATGATCTCAAGAAGCGGGATAATCCAGTCTACAGTTTTCCGCGGCAGGCTTATATCCAGGCCGATCACATTCTCTATCATCAGGGTGATGGTGGAGAGGGCGGCGTAGGAGAGGAAGTTCTTCCGGGGGAAGTTCTTTTTACCCTCCCATTTTGAAGGAACTCCTGTTATAGGCGAGTAGGCCTCATACAGATCTCCAGGCTTGTTCCCGTCCGGGTTCAGGGCATCAAGCATAAAATAGAGGTGCCGGATAGCACATTCCCGGGCAAACTCATGCCTGTCATATTTTTCAAGACCCTTTATCACCATGAAGGTCAGGTGTGGATATACAGAGCCGCAGAATCCTTTTCCATTGGGGTTATAAGCCTTTGAATCGGTGGAAAGGGATGGGAACGGGTTCTCTGTGTTGAAAGGGCCGTCCATCAGCTTCTGAACCAGGGCCTCCACCTTGTCCTCGCTTGGGATCTGGGCCAGCATAGTCCAGTAGGAAGCCAGAGTCTTCACCTTGACCTTCTCCTCGCTCCGGTTCAGGTCATAATAGAACTGATCCTTCTCGTCCCACATAAGGGAATCAATACGGGTCTTCAGAGAGTAATATTTTTTCTTATATTTGAAACTTACTTCTTTGTCATTCAGAATATCGCCTATGGCAGACATATAATAGGCGTTAAGAGCCATCTGAGAGTTGAAATCGATCAAATAAGCTGCTTTATCCCTGGGAGAATTATCCATCTGAGCCACTGACAGAGGTGTCTTGAACAGCCCGTTCTTCTGCTGGAACTTGCTTTCAATCCACTCATAATATCTCTCAAGGACAGGAATTACTTCTTTAAGTCGCTTCTTAATACCTACCTTGTGATAAATATTGAATTCTGCCCATGCGAACAGGGGAGGGAACAGACATTCCGGATTGTCCCTGGGGAACACGGCCTTTCCGTCAGCCTCGTTGTAAATACCGCGGATAGCGCCTGAGTCTTCCTGCTTGTTATAGAAATTGTCCAGCGCTGGAGCAGGTGAATAAGTTGAATTGCTGTAAACGAGGAAGAATGTGGAAAGACATGCCTCGTACTGATTTATGGTTGTACTTTCGGGATAACAGTAGTATTTGTTCTGGAACCCGTTTTTCTTATTTCCTTTTTTCCAGAAATCTCCAAGCCACAGCCATGTTTTGTTGTAAATGTCCACGAAGTCCTGATCATAGAAGTGGATAACCGGAAAACCTGTTTTAATCACTTTAACTCCCTTTTGCCACAAGAGAAACTATAATTAGTTATATGCTTTAACTATATTACACCCATTATCTTTAATCTGTCAAATTTTTTTATAATTTTTTATTGACATTTTGTTATTAACTACATAATTTGCAGATATGACTACTGCTGATTTTGCTGAGAAAGTGCTTGAAATCGACCCGGAAACCCTGAAAAAACGGAATATTTTCATCAAGTTTATCGTGGCCGATGGGAAGGTGATATTCGATCCAGAGCTTTTCATGTACTTCGAGAAGCACTATGGAGAGGAGAGCCTGTATCACAAGGATATTGCCGGTGCCCATAACATAGACCTGAGCAAGGTCCAGGGCGGTGCCTTCGTGGGAGTGGGTGATGATGAGGTGAAGGTGGCAGGCTACAGCACCCAGTTCGGCGGGGTTGAGGACTATAAGGACGTGGTCCGTTCATATTTTGAGTCCTATTTTGACTGCCCTGTGGCAGTGGAGGTCTGATTTGGAGTTCAAGGATCCGGCTGTGAAGGCCAGAGTGGAGCAGGCAGATAAGCTTACCAAAAAGATTTTCGGAAACAAGGTATATATCCGGGGAATAATAGAGTTCTCCAACTGCTGCCGCAAGAACTGCAACTACTGCGGCATACGCAGGGGCAACACCAGCGTAGTCCGCTATCAGATGAGCCCCGATGAGATTGTGGCCAAGGCAGAAGAGAACCTGAAGCATGGAATCAAGACCATAGTGCTCCAGTCTGGGGAAGACCTTTCCTACACCAAGGACGTTCTTGTAGATATTATAAAACGTATCAAGGCACTGGACCCGGAGTGTGCCATAACCCTGTCCATCGGGGAGCGGACCGAGGAAGAATACAAGGCCTTCAAAGATGCAGGGGCCGACCGGTTCCTGATGCGGTTTGAGACTGCAGACCGGGAGCTTTTCAGGAAGCTGCATCCAGACGACGACTACGATTACCGTATTGAAGCTATAAAAACTCTGCAGAGGCTGGGTTACGAGACAGGAAGCGGCTTTATGTTCGGTATTCCAGGGGAGGCCCCGGATGCAGATGACCAGAACATAGCCCTGCTCAAGGAGCTGGGGGTGGCCATGGTGGGGTGCGGCCCCTTCATTCCGGCGGAAGGAACCCCCATGGAGGGTTCCGGTATCCATGCCGACCTGGAGCGGTGCCTGGATATCTATGCCAAGATCCGGCTTGCAATGCCGGAGGTGAACATTGCGGCAGCCACCGCCCTGGACGCCATGGATAAGGGAGCGCGGAAGCTCTCCCTTTCCGCCGGTGCCAACGTAGTGATGCCGAACACCACCCCAGCTGAGTACAAAGACAATTATTCTATTTACGAGCGGAAAGGCAAGCTGGATGATGCCATCGCAGATGCCAAGAAATTAGGTGCTGAACTGGAAAAGCTGGGGTACACCCCGCTGTGGAACCAGCGGGGCGACTCCAGAGTGAAGTAGAAATTATCCGATCAAGCGGACAGCGATAACGCCTTCTGCAGCCTTGAGCTTTGTGGTGACTTCTGCCATAAGCTCGTCTGTAACTTCGCTGTCAATCTCGATGATGTTGTATGCATAGCCGTTCTTGTTCTTGTTGATGAACTCGGCGATGTTGATCTTCTCCTCAGCCATGATTGCAGTAAGCTGGCCGATTACGTTAGGGATATCCTTGTTGATTACGCAGATTCTCTTCCGGCCTGTGAAAGGCATGGAGCAGTTAGGGAAGTTCACGGAGTTCTTGATGTTTCCGAACTCCAGGTAATCCTTAAGCTGCTGTGCTGCCATTGCGGCGCAGTTATCCTCGGCCTCTTCTGTGGATGCTCCAAGGTGCGGTACACAGATCACATTCTTCATTCCGATAAGTTCGGCATCTGGGAAGTCTGTCATGTAAGTGGCGATTGTACCGTTCTCGATGGCAGCCTTCAGGTCCTCGTTCTTAACCAGTCCGCCCCGGGCAAAGTTCAGAAGAACTGTTCCCTTCTTCATGATCTTGAACTTGTCTGCGTTGAACATTCCCTTGGTCCCGTCTGTCAGAGGAACATGGACTGTTATGTAGTCTGATTCTGCGATCAGGCTGTCCAGGCTTATTGCCTTCTTGATGTCTCTGGAAAGTCCCCATGCTGCATCTACGGAGATGTAGGGGTCGCTTCCGATAACTTTCATTCCCAGTGCAGATGCGCTGTTTGCAACCATTACACCGATAGCTCCCAGTCCGATTACACCCAGGGTCTTGCCCTTGATCTCGTGGCCTACGAACTGACCTTTGCCTTTCTCCACCAGCTGCGGAACCTCATCCCCTTTGTCAGCCAGTGTCTTGCACCAGTCGATGGCAGGGTTCATGTTTCTGGATGCCACAAGCATGGATGCGATAACCAGCTCCTTGACGCTGTTTGCATTTGCACCAGGTGTGTTGAATACTACAATACCTTTCTCGGTGCACTTGTCTATAGGAATATTGTTCACTCCGGCTCCTGCTCTTGCCACTGCGAGAAGGGAAGCAGGAAGCTCCATATCGTGCATCTTGAAGCTCCGCAGGATGATTCCGTCAGGATTTGTCATCTCAGAAGCGGTTTCATATTTGTCTCTCTCCAGCAGGGAAAGTCCTGCCAGGGAAATCTTGTTGAGGGTCTGAATCTTGAACATATCAGTTCTCCTTTGCGAATTTATCCATGAATTCAACCAGCTTCTTCACACCTTCCAGTGTCATTGCATTGTAGATGCTGGCTCTCATTCCGCCTACCAGTCTGTGTCCGCCAAGGTTTGCAAGCCCTGCAGCCGCAGCCTCTTTAACAAACTTCTTGTTGATGGCGTCTGCCTCTTCTCCTGTGTACTTGGTCAGGAAAGGTACGTTCATAAGGGATCTGCTTCCCTTTGCGGCTGTTGCGTGGTAGAAGTTGCTGTTGTCCAGGTAGTTGTACAGGTAGTCTGCCTTCTCCCTGTTCCGCTTTCCCATTCCCTCGGCTCCGCCGTTCTTCTCGATCCAGTTGAGCACTTTGCCTACAACATAGATTGCATAGCAAGGAGGTGTGTTGTACATGCTCTCGCCGTCCACATGGGTCTTGTATGTAAGCATGGTAGGTGTTCCTGCCAGCGGTGTCTCGGTGATAAGGTCCTCTCTGATGATGACAACTGTAACACCTGCAGGTCCCAGGTTCTTCTGTGCTCCGGCATAGAGCAGACCGAACTTTGTCACATCCAGAGGTTCGCTCAAGATGCAGGAAGAGATATCTGCCACCAGCGGAATGTCCCCTGTGTCTGGGATATACTCATAGTGGGTTCCCATGATTGTGTTGTTGAAGCAGATGTATACGTAATCGTAGTCGCCTGTAACCTTCTCAACTCTTGGGATATAGCTGAACCCCTTGTCCTCGGAAGAAGCGATCTCATCAACAGTGATGAACTTCTTTGCCTCTGCGGCAGCTTTCTTTGCCCATACTCCGGTTCTGATGTATGCGGCTTTCTTGTGCTTGAGTCCCAGGTTCAGAGGGATCATTGCAAACTGTGTGGAACCGCCACCCTGGAGGAAGAGGATCTTATAGTTGTCTGGCACATTCATCAGCTTTCTTACTTTTGCCTCTGCTTCTGTGATAATAGGCTTGAATGCGGCGCTCCGGTGGCTCATCTCCATTACAGACTGACCTGTTCCGTTGTAGTTGAGCATTTCTGCTGCACATTCCTTAAGCACTTCTTCTGGCAGGCAAGATGGACCTGCGGAAAAATTGTAAACTCTATCCATTTTTAAACTCCTTTTTCCAAATCTGGTATCATTGCTGTCAGAAACCGTAACTCTTCTGCAAAATGGACATTCCTGACCGCTATATCCTTATCCCCCAAGATAGCCGGGGAAAAGTTCAGAATTCCCTTTATGCCCCCCTCTTTCATCCGCTGCATTGTCATCTCGGCAGCCTGGGCAGGTACGGCAATTATTCCCAGGTCTATCCTCATCTCCCTTATCCTGTCTGCCATCTCATAGGCAGGGAAGAGGGGGACATCCGACTTCATCACCTCTATCTTGTTGATATTGGTGTCAAAGCCGGCCACTATTATGAACTGGCCACCTTCCTGCACGGGATTCTTTATGAAGGAAGAACCCAGAAGGCCTATTCCAGCCACACATACCCTCAAGGGGGCTCCGAAGTTGAACAGGCCATTGATGAAGTCCAGAAGCTCCCCGGCCTTGTAGCCTGCGTTTGAGCTTTTGACCTTGCCGGCCACGCTCAGATCCTTCCGGATGGTGTGGGCCGGAATATTAACCAGCTTGCCCAGCTTTGCGGAGGAAAGCACAGTCTCCCGGTCCATTCCCAGAAGCACCCTGTATATCAAACAGAGCCTTGATACTGTCTGGACTGGCAACTGAAAACTCACCTTCAAACCTCGGTTGTGAAATTTTTCACAAGTAATAATATATTGATTTCCAGTCCCTGTGTCAATATGTTTTGAAAGAAATCTTAACATTCTTTGGAAATATGTGTTATAGTAGGGGTGATGAAGCGGTTTATCCCACTTGCATTCCTTTTATTATTACTCACCAGCCTGATTTATGCCGATGAAAGCCAGGCTAAGAACTACATGATCTCTGTGCGGCTCAAGGAAGGGCACGACAAGGTTCGCATCGATTTCACTGCTCCAGACAAGCACAGGATATATACCTACCGGGATCTGAAGAATGATATCGTGACCTTCTACACCTCATCAATCGGATTTATCCCTGCAGATATCACAGTGCAGCAGTTCGATACAGGCATGGATATGATAGAATCCATAGACAGGAAGGAGATCGTCCTGGATGGGAAGCCTTCTTTGGAGCCGCTTCCTGCCGATTTCAAGCAGATTCTTGAGAATGATCCGGCCCAGTGGCGCTATTCCGACTGGGAAGTCTACAGATGGGAAAGCTTCCCTGGAATTTTAATAATAGACTTTCAAAACTATAATATTCAGAGCCATATGCTCAAGCGGCTCTCCTATTTTGTGGAGAAGAGGGGCTACACCGGGAAGATTCACAGTTTCCTCCGCCTCTCAGGAAAGTCAGACTGGAATGCCCACAACTACAAGGCAAAGGATCTGGCCGCCTTCTTCACCGAGGCACAGCGTAGCAATGCGCTCCTTACATCTTCTGAGTCATATCTGATGGAGCTTCTTCTGGCCAACGGCATAATAGAGAGGGGCGAGGCTGGTTATACCGGCGGCGAGGATAAGGGAATAGTGTCGGTATCTCAGGAGAGCGCTCCCCATGTCCGGTCCCTGCTTCTTACCCACGAGGGGTATCATGGCCTTTTCTATGCGGCGCCGGGGCTCAAGGAGCTGGTGTATGACCTGTGGGATAAGCTGGCACCCGAGGCTCAGGAGATGTGGGTTGAGTACCTGCGTACCGCAGATGCCTGGAACTATGATTACAGGAATGGATATCTCCTGCGGAACGAAATGCTGGGTTATATGATGCAGCAGAAGGATTTTGCCGAGTATTTTGACAACATGATGTTCCCCCGGCTTTTAAAGCGGATTCCCGACAAGGCAGAGCACTTCCAGGAGACCCGGGATGCTGCAAGGCAGGCATTCCTGGACACGGCTTTGAAAATAGCGGTATTCCTTCAGAACAACTATAATCTTTCCCCGGGGAACCTTTCCTACATGCGGGAAGTGCGTCCGTAACTGCAAATATCTTTAAGCAGACATTTATCACACTCAGGCTTCCGGGCATGGCAGCACTCCCTTCCATGGAGGTTGGCAGTCATGGAGAATCGGTACTGTTTCTCCTGGGGCAGTATTTTCCTTATGTCGGCCTCCACTTTGTCCGGCTCTGTGTTCTTGGTCAGCCCAAGGCGGTAAGTGACCCGCTTGAAGTGGGTGTCCACAATGACAGCAGGCTTGTCGAATACAGTGCCTACCACCACATTGGCAGTCTTGCGGCCGACACCGGGCAGCTTGACCAGCTCTTCTATACTGTTGGGGACAACCCCGCCGTAAAGCTCCAGGAGCTTCTGGGATGTGGCCTTTATATTCTTTGCTTTGGCATGGAAGAAGCCGGTGGCATGGATCAGCTTCTCCAGAACCGGGATGTCGGCCTTTGCCATCGCTTCCGGGGTAGGGAATTTGGCAAACAGGGCGGGAACAACCCGCATCACCTGCTCATCGGTGGTCTGGGCGCTGAGTATCACGGCGATTAGAAGCTCAAAGTTGTTCTGAAAGTGGAGAAACTGTATCTCCGGAGGATAGTGGGCATCTAAAATATCTGCAATCTGCACAGCTTTTGCTTTGATAGTCATATGAAAATAAAATATCATTTATATCTTGACCGTGTAAAGGTAAATCTTTATACTAGGCTTTGTATCGGAATGTGGCCCAGTGGCTAGGGCACCTGGTTTGGGACCAGGGTATCGTGAGTTCGAGTCTCACCATTCCGATATTTTTTTTGCCCGCAACAAATTACAGAAAACTTTCAAAGAATCGAAATTTTTTTTCAAAAAGTCAAATCAAAAATAACTTTTTTGCAGTTACTTAGGCATGAAGTGGATAAAAATCTTTTTGCTTGCAGTTCTGTTGATCTCTTGTGGCAATGCTCGAAATGGCCGAAATTATCAAGCCTTCAGTGTTGCCAAGGACCTTTTTCTCCAGGGGAATTCCCAAGGTGCTCTGGAAAAGCTGGAGACCCTTGAGAAACAGAACCCGTCGTATCTTCTTCCTTTTAATCTGGATGGAAGAATAAGTCTTTTCACCGGCCAGTATGAAAGGGCAGAAGAGAGGCTTAATCATGTCCTGAAACGCAGTCCTTTGGATTTTGATGCCCTGCGCTGGATGGCCAACCTTTATCTTCTTACAGAGCGATATGAAGAGGCAGAGAAACTGGTCTCCATAGCCCTTGAGAATTATGTGGAGGAGCCTCGGCTGCTGCTTCTTCTTGCTGCCAGCTTTAAGGAGCAGGGAAAGGTTAAGGAGGCTGTGGTTGCATATCACAGGGCGTACTTGTTCGAGGTTGAACTTGCCTATGCCCATTATGAGATGGCTCAGCTTTATTCCCAGTTTGGCCTGGAAAAGGAATGCAAGGAGCAGCTGGAACGTGCTTCTGCTCTTTCTGAGAGGAGGTTCAATGAATAGATGGATTATTTTCTTATATTTTTTTATTTCACTCTCTCTTCCTGTTCCAGCCTTTGAACCATTCACTCTCAGCAAAGCAATTGCAAAGGGCCTTGATAACAATCTCAGTCTTGAATTTGCGAAGCAGGAGAACCGTATAGGAATAAAAAATATGCGGATGAAGTATAGAAAATTCTTCCCCAATTTGAATGTAGGCTACTCAGCCACCGATACAGTCACTTACTATGCAGACGACAGCCATTCCAGACAGTTGAGCGCAACCTTGACCCAGCTTATTTATGACAGAGGAGTGCTTCATTCTTCCATACATCTTGAAAAGGAACGGCTTGCCCTTGAGGCTCATCAGAACAATCTTAACCGTACATTCTTTATCTTCTCGGTGATAGACGGTTATAAGAATGTGCTTGAGCTTGCAAAGGAACTGGAGATATCAAGACAGGCGCGAAATGCAGTATCCAAGCAGGTTGAGATAGGACATCTGGAGAGAAATCTTGGAGAGATAACCCAGTTCGATTTTCTGGAACTTGAGCTGGCATTGGCAGATATGGATATACAGATAACACAGATATCTCAGAAGCTGGATGAGGCAAAATCGGCTTTTGCATCAGTTATGAATATGCATTCCAACGATGTTCCTGCACTGGTGGGGGAGTTGAACTATCTCTATGGCGGCTTTGTGACTGAGAGCAGTGATTATTACGTTTCTCAGGCCATGAAAAACAGTCTTGTTCTGCAGGAGATTGAGTTTGCAGAGCATAAGGCCAAGGCTGATTATGCTCTTCTGAAGAAAAAGTATGTTCCAGATATCTCTCTTTCATGCACAGCATCAGTTTCGGGGGAATCTTATCCACTTACAGAAAAAAGCTTCTCTATATTTCTTAACCTGGATTTCGATACACCTGCACTTCCTGCCTCTATAAGTGCAGGAATCGGTAAAAATTCTGATGAGCAGCGATATAGGAAAGTTACGGCAGATGCTGATGTGATGGGAAATTCAGAATCGCTATACTCCAGCCAGAATGGAAAGGTGGCAATGGAGCGGACCAAGTGGAATCTTGAGAAGTACAAAAGGGAATGCAGGGAGGAGATTGAGGGGCAGCATAAGGCGATTCTTGTGCTCAAGGAGAATCTTGAGGCCGCGCGGCGGCGGATTGAGCTTGAGCAGAAGAAGGTGGAGATAGAAGAACTCAAAGTTCAGCTGGGAGAGGAGAAGCGGATTGATTATGTGGAAAGCCAGATAGCGCTGGCACAGAACAGAATAAAAGTTTTCCAGACTATCTCCTGCCTCTATTCCATGGAGATCGCATTTATGAATCTTTGCGGCATCGGAGAACCTGCTTCCTCAGGCAAATACCTTATCGTAGGGAGCGGCTTATGAGAAATCTATTCTTTTTTTTCCTGCTTATAGCTCTTTTCTCCCTGGTTTTATTCTGCTGCAGTAAACCAGAGGAGAAGATTGAGAAGGCTGTTGAAATAAATACTGCAGTTGCTGGCAGAGAGATGGCTGCTCCTGTAATATCGGCATTTGGGTCCATTGTCTACAAAGCTAAGGCCGATGTCTATCCTACCTCCATTTCCAACGTGAAGGCATTATTTGTAGATAAAGGGATGAATGTAAGCAAAGGCGACATTCTGGCATTGCTGGATGATGTGAAGCTCCAAGTGCAGCTGCGGCAGTCTGAGTCTGATGTACAGTCCAAGAAAGCCCTGGTTGCTTTGGCAAAAGCACAGTTTGACGAGGGGTGCCAGAATGCGCGAAAAACTATCCTTTCTATAGACCGGATTCAATGTGCAGTGGATCAGAAGCAGAAAGAGTACGACAATCTTAAGCGCATCTATAACAACAAACTGAAGCTTCATATCATAGGGGGGCTTTCTGACGAAGAACTCCAGTCAATTAAGATGAATATGGACTCGGCAGGCAGTGCTTTAGAACAGGCACTTCTTGAACTCAGGACTGCCAGGGTGGGTTTTTCTGATAAGGATATATATGGTGCTGGATATGAGATTCCTGAGGATAAAAAAGAGTACGAAGATCTTCTGATTCAGATCAATACTGCCACCTTGAAGGCTCAGCTGGAAGCGGCCAGGGCTGAACTGGAAGCGGCCCAGTCCCAGATGGAGAATATCAAGCTATACCTGGAAGAGACAAAAATAAAGTCTCCGATTGACGGTATTGTTGCAGAACGGTATGTGGACATAGGTGAGAAGGCAGATACTGAGACCAGGCTTTTTACCTTATTTTCAACCGAATCGGTATATGTATCTGTGACCGTGAATGCCCAGCGTTGCAATGAGATTTCTGAAGGATGCACTGCAACTGTTCGCCTGGGGTCTGCAGTTCACAACGGTGTTGTAGAACAAGTTGCCCCTTATGCAGATGCAAAAACTGGTGGCAGAACATTGAAGATTGAAGTGGATAACAAGGACAAGTCCCTTATTCCCGGCCTTTTTGCAGATGTCTTGATCACCATTGGAGAAAAACAACTCCGTCTTTCTGTACCCAAGGAGGCAGTACTGCACAAGCAGGATGATTATAGTGATGCATCCCTTTTTCTTATACGGGATGGTCATGCTTTCCTGCAGAACGTGACAGTGGATTTTATCACTGATTCAAAAGTCTTCCTGAAGGAAGGACTCAAAGATGGGGATGTGGTTGCAGTATCCCGTCTGGGACTCCTCTCTGACGGATGTGAAGTGGAGGTAAGATGAGAAATATTATTTGCATTATCATATGTTTGATATGTCTCTCCTGTGGGATTATCGATTTTTCCCCTTCTGAATCCATAAAGGTTAACCCGTCAAAATACAATCAGATCATAGGAGAAAATGAAGATATTTATATCAAATATGGTTTCTCGCCAGATCATGTCTCTGCCCAGTCAGCCTTCGAGCTTCAGGATGCTGACGGCAGAGTAGGTGGTTCTTTTAAGTGGAAAGACAATACCATGGTGTTTGTTCCTTTGGAGCACCTTGAACCAGCCCGGAGATATTTGCTCAAATATGCAGGCGAGGTTTCTGATAAATCAGGGAAGGTGCATAAGTACAATATTTATACTCCTTTCTTCTATATGATAAAACAGGCTGATAAACCTGATATCACCAGAATGAATCCTACCGATGGCAGTACTATACAGGCCTTTGATAAAATAGTTTTCTCTTTTTCGGAGCCTATGTCCCTTCCTTCCTTTCTTAGGGGTTTGACTGTCGCTCCTGATACTGAATATTCAGATGAATGGAATGGGGATCATACCCAGCTGATCTTGACACCAAGATCTGGTTGGAAAGAACATCAGGTATACAGTTTTTCTTTTGCAGGTTCGATAACATCAGCCGAAGGAATTCCTATTGCTGAACCAAAGACCTTCTATCTGTATTCCAGCACCGGTGCTGCTCTGCCATCTGTAATATCAATTGATACGGCATTGAATGACGGTCTTTCATATCCTCTGCTCCTGTCTGGTCTGGAAGGGGTAAAAAGTAAAGATGCTATAAGAATAACTTTCTCTGTACCGATGGATGCTGATGCCACAGAAGACGCTTTTTCCATCACTCCAGATATCCTTGGCCATACCTGCTGGCTTGATGACAGCACCTTGGTATTTGTTCCAGAAACAGAGTGGCAGGGCGAAACTTCATATTCGGTATCAGTAGGTACATCTGCCAGGAGTAGAAAAGGGCTCTGTCTCCCAGATCAGTTTGAGATCAGTTTTACTCCTGATGTTACACCTCTTAAGCTTCTTTATATAGAAGGTAAGGCTGCCGATGGATTCCCCATCTCAGTTTTTAATCCTCATCAGGAGGTTGATATTGATGTTGGTGATGCTCTCTTGCCGGAAAACACTTATATCTTTGGCTTTGTATTCAACCATACATTTACGACATCAGAGGAAAAGGAACATATTTATTCAGGCATAAAGCTTAAAGGAATTTTCCCGCCATCACTTTCTTCTCCGAAGGTCATGTCTCTTTTCTGGTCTGGGGACAATAAGATTCAGGTCACTTATACAGGTTTTGAACCAGAGGGTCACATTTATTCATTGGATGTGAACGGTCTTGAGAAAATAACCTTGAGGACACGATGATGAAAAAAATATTTTTGATTGTATTTGTTTTTGTCTCCTGCGGCATTGCAGAAGAATACACTCATATGAAATCACCAGAGGTTTCAGACTGCTCCTATGGTGAAGGCTGTATACAGGTAACTTTTTCTTCTGAAATGAAAAGGGGAATTACGGAGCAGGCTTTCTCTTGTCTGTGCAATGATGATGTGGCTTCTGGTATGTTTGTGTGGTATGAGAAAAAAATGTGTTTTTATCCAGACGAGGGAATCAAGGATAAAAGCAGATATGAGGTGGAGGTTGGAACCAGGGCCGAGGACAGATATGGAAATTCTCTCAGGGAGACCTTCAGCTATGTTTTCTCCACCTTGGAAAAAGAAGAGAGTTTATTTGTTCAAAAAATGAACATATCTGATGGCGATGTTGTTGCAGACCTTAGGCAGCCTATCGAGATAACATTTTCCAGTCCAGTGGATAAGGCAACGTTTTACCAGGGGTTTGGTATATCCCCTTTTGTCCCAGGAGCCCACTCCTTTAAGGACAATTGTCAGACTGTTGTCTTTGTGCCTCTTGAAAAGCTGGACTGGAATTCATCATATACCGTCACTCTGAAAAAGAGTATAGCAGACCAATATGGAAATACACTTGGGGCCGATTGTGCTGTCACATTTTCCACCTCCAGGGAGCCAGCCTGCTCTCTTGAGAAAGTATGTGTGAATAATGGGGTAGAGCTTATATCAGGAGGTGCTGTAAACAAAGGTATAGAAAAAGATGCGGCGCTGGTGCTGACATATTCGGGTAAAGTAGATTCTAAGGTTGTAAGAAATCCTGTTGTTATATCTCCAGTTCAGGATTATACAACAGATTGGAACGACGGGTACACCCAATGTACCGTAACCTTCAAAAAGCCCCTTCCGTATAAGACTCTTCTTGAACTTTCAGCAGGTAATGATAAGAGGTATCTCCTTTATGTGGATGGGGAAAGTTCAAAACCTCTAGAGGTGCAGGAAATTAAATTCTATCAGGATTATACGGCGGATGCAGGTGAAGTGCTGGAGCAGGGCAGCGGAATCGTGTTTGAAACTGGTTCTCAGGCTTGCTTTGAGTTTGTTTTATCGGCAGGGAGCAGCGCGGAAATTCTGACTGCAGATGCATATGGAGCGGTGGATGTGGCTGTGTCCCGGGGAAACCTGACTATAGATCTGGAACGGCTTGAGACCGGAAAGAGAGAACCGGGGATTTTATACATAAGAGTATTCTGTTCAATTACAGCAGGAACAATACAAACTCCGGTGGTTGTCTCTGTCAATGGAATGTTGAAAGATTCCAACGGCAACACCTTGGAAAAAGATTATGTGTTGAGGATAAATGCACTGTGAGAAAATGGGATTTTTGCATACAGCATCCTTTCTCTATACTGATCTGCTGGCTTGGTATGGCCCTTTTGGGATTAGGCAGCCTTTTCAAACTGGACATAGGATTTTATCCCGAGGTTTCTGTTCCGTATGCAACTATAACTACAGAGTTTTCTGGTATGCCGGCAGACGATGTGGAGAAGCTGGTCACAATACCTCTTGAAAACAGCCTTTCTGCTGTAAAGAATATCAGACAGATTTTCTCTACGTCAAAAAGAGGCGAAAGCATTATCAGCCTTGAGTTGGGCTGGAGTGCAGATATGGCGGTCACAGGGAGTGATATCAGGAATAGGATTGATGCAGTATACCCTTTTCTACCTGAAAAAGTTTCCAGACCGATACTTTCATTCAAATCATTTGCTGATTCTCATATCATGACGCTGGCTGTATTTCCTAAGCAGGGATTCCCCTTTTCCAGGGCTTCGTCATTGGTGGATAGAGAACTGAAAAGCCGTATTTTGTCACTGGATGGAATTGCACAGGTTCATCTTATAGGGCGCACTGAACCTGAGATTCAGATAGATGTTAATTATCCTCTTCTCATGGCAGCCCCTTCCCTTGATATTCAGAAAGTGGCAGAAGTTGTCCGGAAATGTTTTTTCCGTTATCCTGTCGGGAATATAGATGAAGGGGAGCACCGTTATTCGATTAAAGCCGAGACAGATATACAGCAGCCTGATGACCTCCGGCATATTCCGTTGGATATGGAAGGAGCTATGACAGTAGGTGATGTAGCTTCCGTGGTTCTGGGAGAAAAGGAGAGGGATTCGTTTTTCTGTCATAATGGGCAAAATGGAATAGGCCTGAGGATTATAAAGACAGGGGGAAGTAGCCTTCTTAAAACTTGTAGGGAACTTCGGAGTATGGTAGGACAGCTATCCTCTGTTTACGGGAATCTTTTTGATATTGAGATTATAGAAGACAGCTCAATGCCCCTTGAACAGGAGATATGCAATCTGTCAGTCACTATCGTGGCAGGTGTCATCTGTGCCTGCATTATCATAATGATTCTGATGCAGAACATTCATGTGGCGTTCATTGTCATCCTGTCCCTACCGTTCTCGCTGCTGCCTCTGTTTGTCTGCATGCACTGCGCCGGCATATCATTGAACATAATCACACTCTCTGCACTTGCTGTAGGTTCTGGAATGGTTTTCGACAACTCTGTGGTGGTCACAGGTTATCTTCTCGAGAATAAACCTTATTATAGTTGTGTTCCTGCAGTCATCGGCTCCACCCTCACTACAATCATCATCTTTGTTCCTGTCATTCTTCTCCCTGGCCTCATGGGCAAAGTTTTTTCAACGCTGGCAGTCACTGTCATCATGTATCTTGCTATTTCCTGCCTTGTATCTCTTACCTTGACTCCAGCGTTATTTGCCATGATGAAAGATGGCATCAGATATAGTCCGAAAGCTTTTGCTTTTGAGAAATGGTATGAAAAATATCTGAATAGAATGAGGACAAAGAAGATTATACTTGCTTTCATTGCCTCTGCTGTTCTGCTTCCATTCTGCCTTTTGTTTCTTATACAGTTTAAGACAGTTCCGGAGATGAAATCAAACAATGTTGATATACAGGTTGCATTCCCTTATGGATATCCTTTCTCGTCCTATATGGCTTGGGTCGGCGAGCTGGAAGAGCAGATTTATAAAAGCCGGCTATGTTCAGATATCACAATTTATGGCGGTTATGACAGAGATTCACAGCAGGATTTGAACATATTCATATTCAATATGCGGAATGTGGATAAGGGTAGGGTTGAGCCGCTGTTTGATGATTCAAAATGGGATTATCAGGTACTGGAATCCAAGAACTTTCTTTCTGCCCTGGTAGGGGATGACAGTCTCTATTCCATCACTTCTTCTGATCGGGCAACTCTTGAGAAAGAAGTTTTGTCTATTGGGGATAGGGCACGGAAAGATGGAGTTTCAGCTACAGCAGTCCATGGTATGAGGAATTTCCCGGAATACATGATTTCAGTCTCTGATAATATTGTTTCTGCAGCCCTCGCTCCTTCTGATATTTTCAATGCTGTTTCACTGGCTGTCGAGGGTTGTGTGGTATCCCAGATGGAACTGGATGGGGAGCCTGTGGATATCAGACTCAGATATGGAAAAGAGTTTGTGGATACACCTGAGAAGATAGCTGCTCTTCAGTTTAAGAATGATGGAAAGATGTTGTTTACCCAACCTTTTATTCAGCTGAAGAAAAGGTATGATTACTTTGCCCTCGACAGGTTGAACCGGCAGAATGCTATACTTCTGACTTTCGTACCTGACAATGGAAATGGTTATGGTGCCAGGAAAATCTCAGATGCGCTGACTAAGATTCATAAGCGGGAAATCTTTATTGTTTTTTCAGGAGCACTGGTGTTTATCTGGTTCGTGCTTGCAATCCAGTTTGAGTCCTGCCGGAAGCCATTTCTTATTCTTTGTACCGTTCCTATGGGTGTTTCGGGAAGCCTTCTTGCCCTGTTTGTGGCGGGAAAGAGCCTGAATATCAGTTCTGTACTGGGGCTTATGATACTCTCTGGAACTGGGGTTAACTCAGGAATACTTATTTTATCTGATGTGGCCCGAGGTGTTCCTATTGCACGGGCCGCTTTATCCCGATTCAGAACAGTTTGCCTGACCCTTTTGTCGACAGTTATGACTCTGCTGCCTGTTGCTCTTTTTGATTCGAATCCAATTCAGAATTGTGCCTCGATTTCTCTGCTTGGTGGACTTCTGTTCGGTACAGCAGCCCTGTTTGCACTTGTGCCTGCTCTTGTAAAGGAGGATTGCAGTGGATAACAATTTTATGAACTTTCGGCTTAAACTTATTTTTCTTGCCCTTTGTATCCTTATTTTCCTTGCTATAAAAGGGCATATCAGATTGGGGTATGCCCCAGAACTTGAGAAAAAAAATATTGCAATTGCCTTTGACTATTATGGTGCGTTTGAGAAAGAGGTAGAAAGTCTTGTTTCCAGCCTTGAAGAGGCCTATATGGAATTGGAGGGAATAAAGGATATACACTCAGTATCTGAACCTGGAAAAGGATACATCCTTTGCATGTTCTCCGATAAGACCAAACTCGATGAAGCCTATGTTCAGGTCTCTGATATCACATCCAATGTATGGTCAGATTTCCCAGTTGGAGTGAACCGTCCTTCCATAACACGTAGCTCCAGGGATACATATCCTGTCTACATTTCTTATTTTCCGTTGGAAAAAGAAGCTGATGCTGATCTTATCAAGAAAGCATATGAGGCGGTACCTGGAGTGGGGAATGTAGAACTTGGTGGTCTGAAGAAGAAGGAACTGATGGTGGAGTTGACGTCTGGGCGTTCCGCCGGCATGGCGTTGCCCGGCGATGTGCTGGGCAGCAGGCTGCGGAGCAGCAACCTTGCACGCAAGGTTGCCATGCCAGGAGGAGAGACGCTGGTTCTTTCTTCCCGCCTCTCTTCGGCAGCGGATTTCAGCCAGGTGCATATGACTCCCAGCTTAAAGCTTTCTGATTTGGCAGATATTAAGCATCAGTTGGCAGTGTCCCAAAGTCTAGGACATATCAATGGGCAATCTGTACTGCTCTTTTTTATAATGAAATCAGGAGAAGGAAATACTGTCCGGCTTTGCCGAGAACTGGAGAAAGTGACGTCACAATTCAACGGCGGTAAACTTTACAGTCTTGGAAAAAAGATAGAAAAATCATTCATAGGTTCCTCTTCTATACTCCTTCTCCTGTTTATTTTTTTATTGTTTGGCCAGTGGTTCAAGACCAGAAATATTCATCTTGCAGCACAGGCTATCTGCCGTTGTATAATAGCTCTCCTTGTTGCCATCTCTTCCGTCACTGCCATAGGTCAGCAGGTTGATATGACGGTGATGATGGCCCTTTTCTTAGTTGTTGCTTTTTCGTTTATGGGCGGGAGAGTACAGGTTCAGAATAATGTACCACAACATTACAAAGAACCGATAAACAAACAGGATATATTGATACTCCGCAGCATCGGCAGAAAGAGCATAAACGATTTCACCAGTGAAGATATTGAGAAATCTGGCAAATGGGCATATAAGTTCTGGCAACAGCTTGGAGCAAAATCTCCATTCTTCCGCAGTTTATTTGGTGACTGGAGAGAGAATGATATTAGTAATGTAAAGCATATTAAAGAAATTAAACTTCTTAAAGCCAAAGACCAGAATGAGGCTATTTCTTATATAAAGGTTAAAGTAAAAGATGGCACGCTGTTTAGAGGTGATAAAACAAATTCTGATACTGGTTTAAAAATTAACATAGGAAGGCAGGTATATGGTGATACTGTTACTTATGCAAACCGAGCATATTCACGAGAAAGAAAACATGACGAATATGAAGCATTTAATAATTATTTAGCAAAGGTGTCTATACTTGCCAGCATTGGAGATATTGTTGAAAGGTCTATATTGCTTGATACAAAGATAAATGATGACCAGGAAAACCCATATAGGAGTTTTATGCACCATTTCTACTGTATTGCAAACATAGGAAACAGTAGTTATTTGGTTAAACTTTTAGTTGATGAAATCAATTCAGAAGGGGCAGATACTTACAGGGCTTACAATGTAAAAGACATAAAAATAGCACCTGTTGTCGGAATCAAGGTTTATAAGCCTTCACGTACAACAAGTGCTGATGGAAGTTCAACTTCCACTTACACTGTAGCAGACCTGCATTCACTTGTCAAGAAATATGATAAAACCTTTCATCCGAGACATTGTGAACATCATCCGAAAGAGATTTTTGCTGTACCTGTATTATTAATCTTTTTAACAATGATTATTTTACTTTATGCCCCAGTTTACCTTATGAACCTGGTGCTTCCATTCTGTGCCGCTCTAACAGCTGGTTGCTGTGCTTCTGCTCTCTTTTTGTATGTTACAAAGAAAATCATATTGCCACAATTCCGTATCCCTCTGTGGGGCTTTTCGCCGATCCTGCTTTTTGCCCTGGGGCTGTCACCTTTTTCTCCGTTTTCGTCCTTTGGCACTGATGTTTCTTTCTCCCTTGAATATGATAGCGGAACTTCTTTTCATTTTATCCAGCAAAGTGCACTTGATATTGAAGCTGTTCTTCTGAAATGGAATGCTTTTGATTGTCTTACGCTTCATATCGATCAGGGAAAGGCCTCTTTTACTGTCCTGGGGGTTAAGAAACGCGATATTCTGGCTAAAATCAATGAATTATCAGTTCTGTATCCAGAAATATTCTTTTATATTCCGGAAAAACATACCAGACATTCCATTGATGTGACTGTTTATGGTAATGATGTGTCTGAAATCGAAAATAATATATTGCAACTGGCAAAATATGTGAATAAATATACAAATAATGTGAATATTATCTATAATTTTAAATCTGACGTGACAAATATTGTGTTTGAGATTCCCGTGAAGTGTACTTCGGCAGGACTTTATCCCTATGAGGTTTATAAAACTCTCTATTACACTGTCTCAGAGCCAGTGGTGGACAAATATTTTGCTGATGATATGGAGACTGATGTGAAAATCCGAGGTGATGTCCGGTATCGAGAAACCCTTTCCGGGCTCCTTTCTGTTCCGGTTCTTTCCCCATTTGGCATGGCGGGGGAGGTGGGTGACTATATCAATGTCCGAAGGGAATCAGCCCAGGGACGTATTTATCATAAGAACAGGATGAGGATCTTGAGCTTCTCTGTAACTGGAATCAGAAGGGCAAGACTTCGGGAAATAGTCTCCAAATTCCCTTTTACCGGCAGCTGCCATGGAGAAGTGGGTTAATAAACCCTATTATAATTATATTTTACTTGTATAAGCTCTCTTTTTAGTATATTTTAGAACAAGATAAATTAAAGAGGTATTATCTGTATGAAAAGAAGATTGATAACATCTGCACTGCCTTATGTAAACAATATTCCGCACCTGGGAAACCTTATCCAGATGCTTTCCGGTGATGTTTTTGCCCGGTTCTGCCGGCTCAGGGGTTATGACACCCTATATATCTGCGGTACTGACGAGTATGGCACTGCCACCGAGACCAGGGCTCTGGAGGAGAAGAAGACCCCCCGGGAACTGTGTGACTACTATTTTGCAGAACATACAAAGATTTACGACTGGTTCCATATTGATTTTGACAAGTTCGGCCGCACCTCCAATGATGAGTGCACCGAAGTGACCCAGGGGCTTTTCAACGACCTGGACAAGGCCGGACTTATAACTGAGCACACAAACAAGCAGCTTTTCTGTCCTCATTGCAACATGTTCCTATCCGACCGGTATGTGCGCGGTATCTGCCCTAAGTGCGGCGCTGATGATGCCCGGGGCGACCAGTGCGACGGCTGCGGTTCCCTTCTGGATCCGATTGATCTTAAGGAGCCTAAGTGTGTGACCTGTGGATCTACTCCAGAGGTAAGGGAGACCAAGCACCTTTACATAAACCTTCCTGCCATCAGCGGCAAGCTGGAAGCTTGGATGGACAAGGTGAGCAAGGATGGCAAGTGGTCTGACAATGCAATAAACACTACCAAGTCCTGGCTCAAGGCAGGTCTCAACGAACGGGCTATCACCCGTGACCTCAAGTGGGGTATCCCTGTTCCAAAAGCTGGCTATGAGAACAAAGTGTTCTATGTATGGTTCAATGCCCCGATCGGATATATCTCCATAACTGCTCAGCTGGCAAACGAGCTTAAGAAAGCCGGCAAGGCAAGCTTTGACTGGAAGAGCTGGTGGCTCCCGGAGGAAAGCGAGGAGGCCAAAGGCAAGGAAGATATTGAGCTCTTCCAGTTCATCGGAAAGGACAATATCCCATTCCATACAGTGATCTTCCCATGCACACTGCTGGGATCCGGCCACAACTGGACAAAGCTGTTCCATATGAGCTCATCTGAATACTTGAACTACGAGGATGGCAAGTTCAGCAAGTCCCGCGGCGTAGGCGTATTCGGAAGCGATGCCATTGCCACTGGTATTCCTGCTGATGCATGGCGTTTCTATATCTTCTACAACCGGCCGGAGAAATCAGACTTCCAGTTCACCTGGAAGGATTTCCAGGAAAAGATGAACAGCGAACTTATCGGAAACCTGGGCAACTTGGTGAACCGCACCCTTCTGTTTGTCAACAAATACTATGACGGCAAGATTCCGGAGGCTCCTGTGGACGAGGCTCTGTGGGCCGATATCCATGCACGGGAAGCCAAGATTGCCGATCTTCTTGAGTGGGCAGAACTTAAAGATGCATTCCACGAGATGTTTGCCATCTCCGACATCGCCAACAAAGCATTCCAGGCTGCCGAGCCATGGAAAACCAGGAACACCGACCCAGAGCTGGCTGCCAAGCTTATCCATAACCTGTGCTATGTGATCAAGGACCTTATGATCATGATGCATCCGTATATGCCACAGTACACTCAGAAGGTGATGAGCTATTTCGGCGCCTCAATCTTCGAGAGCCGCGTGGATCTTGGCTCGAAGCCTGGAATGGGCTGGGACGCTGTGGGCAAGACCGAAGGGCTTTCCACAGTAGGGCCGACAGAGGTTTTCTTCAAACCGATGGACAAGAAGACTATGGAATCATTCCGGGATCAGTTCTCCGGCAACCAGAAGGACCGCAAAGAGGCAAAGCCACAGCAGGCCCAGCCACAGAAACAGCAGCCTAAAAAGCAGAAGGCTCCAGAGCCTGAAGTGCTGCCCGCTGCGGAGCAGCCCGCATTCTTTGCCAAGAATATACGGCTCAAGGTGGCTAAGATTGTCAGCGTAGAGCGGAACCCCGAGAGCGACAAGCTTTATATTGAACACCTGGATGACGGAAGCGGCGAGGACCGGGTTATCCAGAGCGGCCTGGTGCCATACCTGACTCCGGAGCAGCTTCTGGGCAAGCACATTATCCTGGCCGACAATCTTAAGCCACGTAAGATGCGTGGAGTGGAGAGCCGCGGTATGCTGCTGGCTGCCGACTACAAGGATGCCGATGGCAAAGAATGCGTAGAGGTGCTTTCTGCACCTTGGGCAGCACCTGGAACGAATGTAGTTCTTGAGGGTGACGATGTGAATGCTGTTAAACCGGACAATATTGAGGCAGATATGTTCTTCAGCATCGAAATAAATGTTGTGGAAAAGAATGTAGAGATAGGCGGCAAGAAACTTACTGCCGATGGAAAGATTCTTACTACCGAGTTTACTGTAAACGGAGGAGTTCACTAATTTGTCCGGAGCATTTCTTCAGAGCAACCTGTGGACGCTCTTTAAGGGCTCTTTTGAATTGGAGCCTTATTCTTTCCACTTCGAGGGCAAGCTTGTAAATGCATACCTTCGCAGGTTTTTTAAGTTTTTTTCTCTTGTATATGTTCCTTACGCACCCATAGAGCAGGAAAGGCTTGAAGAAGTCTCTGCCTACCTGAAGCCCATGCTTCCGAAAAGTTGTCTCTTTATCCGCTGGGACCTGCCCTGGTATGTAAAGGAAGAGGGAGAGTGGCCAGATGCACCTGAATCCTTCCATAGAGCTACTATGGATGTCCAGCCTCCTTCCTCTGTTATCCTGAATATTTCCCGCCCCCTGGAAGATATCCGCAAAGGGTTTAAGGATAGAGCCCGCCGGAACATAAAGATTGCAGAGAAGAAAGGGGTTGTTATAACCTGCCATGGTGCTGAGAAAATTCCTGTCTGGTATAATCTTTATAAAGAAACTTCTGGAAGGGACAGAATTTCCATACATCCTGAGGCTTATTATCAAAAACTGTTTGAACTGGCCAAAAACCAGAAACGGCTTGATGTGCGTCTTTATATGGCATCGGTGGATGGGGATGAGATAGCTGGAAACATAACCATATTTGATGGGGTGGAGGCAACCTATCTTTATGGCGCTTCTGCGAACAGAAAGAGGGATACTATGCCGACCTATGCTCTACAATGGAGGGCAATACAAGATGCCAAAGATGCAGGCTGTCTGGAGTATGATTTCTACGGTATCTCGCCAGCAGATGACCCTAATCATCCAATGCATGGCTTATATCAGTTCAAGACAGGGTGGGGCGGCACAATAATCCACCGCCCGGGCTGCTGGGATTATCCATGCCATCCGGTTCTGTATAGGATGTTCCGAATAGCAGAGGCTGTCCGCAAGTGGTATTATAAGTCTTTCAAGAAGAAAAAATAATCAAACTGACGGTACCCACCGGTCGCCTTTAAGTTCCAGGCCGTACTGTTCCCTCAGATTCCACACCAGCCCCTTCTGCACAGAGCGGACAGCCCTTACAAAATCAGTGTCCTCGTGTTCGGCAAGATAAGGCCGGCAGCATTCCAGGTCGGAGGCCAGCATATTGTCCATAAGCAGCTTGGAGGCGATGAATCTCTCGTACTTTTCCACTGCGAATATCATCAGGTTGTCCAGCAGCCCTATGACTTCCCAGGTGATCTGCTCCGCCTGGGAGTACTGGCCGATATCCTTGTTCTGGTTGCTCAGCCGGATAGGAAGGTTTTCTATTATCCGGTCCAAGTTTTCCACCAGGTATTCCAGGTTGAATAGGCCGGTGGCGCAGTTGAACAGGATCGGTATTCCTGCATCCTCGTTCTTTTTTACGAACTCATTGGACACAGCCCGGCCGATATCGCCGCAGGTAAGGTGGCCGTTCCTCTCCCTGATAAGTATTCCCCCCTTCACATCCACCGGTGTCTTGAAGGAGAAGTCGAAGGTGGCCTGCCGTCCTGAAAGGGCCAGTGCTGCAAGCTCGACTGGTGTTATAGTGAACCCTATGTTGTCCACATTCCCCAGGTAGACGAACTTTTTTCCCGCAGCCAGAAGCTTTTTATAGATGTCACGAAGTACTATGAAGTTCTGTCCATGTCCTCCGGGGAGTCCGTAATAGTTGCCATCCCTGTCCTTGAAGAATGAGAGGGGATAGCCTGCCGATGTGGGGGTGAATGCTGGTATCAGGGGTTGGATGGCGCTCTCGGGTTCTGTGACATCCACTCCGGTCCGGGTTATCAGATCCTTCAGAATAGGGGAGTTCTTGTATTCTTTATACTTGGCCGCCAGTCTGGCATCGGTGTTGTCGCTGGTCATCTGGAAAATAGCATGCTGATATTCTGATGCAGGCTTTCCGGTCAAAGCTTGGGATTGCTGGATATGCCTGAGCACAGAGCGCATCTTGAGTTCGATGAAGTCGTAGCCCGGGGAACCGTCCGGATTGATGTATGCAGTTGTTATTCCCTTGGGCTGTCCTTTGCATAACTGGGCCATCTTCCCGAAATCAGCTTCTGCCTGGGCAAAAAGGTCGGAATTGAACTTTGAGTTGTTCTTCACATCGCAGTAACTGGTGGCCATGCCTCCGTTCAGTATGCCATATGAAAGGTAGGGAATCAGGTGGAGACCCAGCCGGTGCAGGGTGTCATAGGTGAAGTGGCATGTTCCGTCAGTGCATGGTACATCATCTATTGAGGAGTGCGGGATGCCGAACTTATCCAGCATTTTCTCTGTCTGCGCCCTGCTGATGGGGAATTTCATATTGGAGCGGAGGATAAATATGTCCTTGCCGTCCGGGTGGGGAAGTATGTCGGCATCCAGGGTTTTCACATCAAGATTCCGGGATGCATTGACTGCTGCTAAAATCTTTTTGCCAAGCTCGAAATCAATTGCCATTATCTAATTTTATACCATATAAATATTTTTTACAATCTGCCGATTTATAAAGAGAACCTATGGAAAAAAGAATAGTTACACTTGTCTTATTATGCATTTTTATTTTTCCTCTTTTTGGAGAGAGCGAGCGGATAGTGATTCTGGAGGATGGCACATACATTTCCACCTGCCGCGATTCTCTGGTCCAGCGCTCCTTTGACGGCGGGAACACATGGAGTCCTTTTACCGACGGGCTTCCTGAAAAACATGTATATCCTTTTAAAGATAAGGAATACAGAGATCTTTCCAGCATCTTCTGCCACGAGGCAAGCGGCTATATGGTGGCCTGCGGTTCCAACTTCGTCTCCCTTTATGATGTCGATACATCCACCTGGAAGAATATTCCGGTGGGAGAGCCGGTGAAAGTCCGGTCATACTATACAGCAGTTGCAATGAAAGGGACTGATGAAGGCTATACTGTCATGATAGGTACCAGCTGTGACGGTCTGTTTGTCACCTATGACATGGGCGCCACCTGGGAGATTTTCCCCAGCAACCGGTTCTATATCGGCGGCGGTTTTTACGAGGAGATAACTGCAATATGCCCTGTGGGGAATAAGGAGCCTTATACCTGGTATGCATCAAGCCTGCCGGATAATCAGCTCTATGGCTATGACCCATATATCCAGCGTTGGAAGCCCCTTCCTACACCGGAGGCGGTGGCTGCCAATCCTATTCATGCAATTACAGATACAGGTACAGCACTCAAAGTGTTCACAGGCACCGAGGTGTATGAAGTCTCTTATGATGGCGGCGAATGGTACAAATATGATGGTCTTGAGCTTCCGGTAAAAAAGACCACTATGACGTTCTCCGAAGCTGTCAGGAAAAAGGCTGCTGCCGACAGAACCGGTATCTACCTTAATTATATAAATGGAAAACCGGGTCGGATAGAGAATCATATAAGATTTCTTAAGGCCCACAATATGGATTCCTTTGTCATAGACTTAAAGGATGACTTCGGCAATGTCACATGCACAACATCCAACCCGACTGCAGCTGCCAACGGAGCCAACAAGGAGTATTTCGATCTTTCCAAGCTCCTTGAGACAGCCCATAGCGCAGGCCTGTATGTGATCGGCCGCATAGTGGTGTTCAAGGATGAGCGGATGTACCGATATGACGGCTATAAATATTCAGTCAAGAAAAAGACCGATGGCAAGCCCTGGGAAAACGGCCGGGAATACTGGGTTGATCCCTTCTGTTCCGACATATGGGATTACAACATCGCTCTTGCTCTGGAGTTCCAGAATGCCGGGGTTGATGAGATCCAGTTCGACTATATACGGTTTCCTACCGACGGAAAGATTCAGAACATAGAATACACATGGTGTCACGACGGAATGACCAACTCCGATGCCCTTGAATCCTTCCTCAAGAAGGCAAGGGAGGCAATCGCCATTCCTATAAGTGTGGATTTCTACGGTTTCAACGGCTGGAACAAGATGGAGAAATGGAATGGACAGAACCTGGTCATGGCCAGCAAGTATGTGGATGTGGTTTCCCCTATGTATTATCCTTCCCATTTTTCAACAGATTTCCATAAAAAAGGACGTAGCTACATGGAATGGGCTGAATATATTTACGAGGCTGGAACTCTCCATTCCAAGCTTATCGGCGGCTATAACAACTGTCTGGTGAGACCCTTTGTCCAGGCTTTCCTGGTAGGAGATGAGAAAGCTTTCAGCGAGTCGGAATACCACGAATATTATAGGCGGCAGATTTCTGGTCTTTCCAAGGAGAAGGCCAGCGGATTCACCCTGTGGAACTCCTCCAACAAATACTATATGGTGCCTTCGGGCTTCAAGGCTTCTTCAAAAGTGCAGCCTTGATCACCTGATTCTCCTTGAACCTGCTGTTCAGCTTAAGCACGGCCTTTTCCACCTTGTTCTGCTTCTCATGGATATCCTCGAACAGCGAAGGCTGGCCTGCTCCTGTAATATCTGCATTCTGGAATCCCAGTCCGATAAGCCTGACATTATGTCTTCTGTCCCACTTCTTCTGAAGCAGAACAAGGGATGTCTGGAACACTTCCTCTGCTGATGTGAAAGGATTTTCCTGTGTCATCTGAATGGTGGACGTGGAGAAATTGTCCAGTCTGAGTTTCAGGGCAAGTGTCTTTGATGACCAGCCTTTTTCCAAGAGCCTGAAAAGAATCTGGTGTGAAAGCCACAGGAGTGTATCCTTAAGAACAGAGTAATCTCCTACATCCTGGTCAAAGGTTGTCTCGTTGCTGACCGATCTGCTCTTAGGCTCTGCGGCACAGATTCCAGGATCCTGTCCACGGGCAATGGCTTTTAAGAACTGGGCTGCTCCCTTGCCGAAAATCCCTTCAAGAATGGTGTCGGAAAGGTTTCGTATCTGGGCTGCTGATGTTATGCCTGCTTTCTCAAGATGGGTCCAGGAACTCTTGCCTATTCCCCATAGTTTCTTGAGTGGAATGGAATCTATGAACTCTATCTCTTTCCCTTTCTCCACCTGGAACAGCCCGTCCGGTTTGCGGTAGTCAGATGCCAGCTTTGCCAGATACCGGTTTCCGCCTATTCCTATGGAGACAGTCAAACCGGTCTCCTCCTTGACGCAGCCCTTTATCTTTGCCGCCACCTCCATAGGAGACCCCATAAGGCGGTCTGTCCCGGTCATATCAAGGAAAGCCTCATCTATGGAGTTCTGAATCACCTCTGGAGCGAATCGGGAGAATATCTCCATTATATGGTCAGAAACCTCTTTATACCGTTTCATCCGTACAGGTACAAAAATGCCATTTGGGCACAGCTTGTGGGCTGTGGCTGCAGGCATGGCGGAATGGACGCCAAACTTTCTTGCCTCGTAGGAGCAGGCCGACACTACACCCCGGTGGCCCTCTATTCCTCCTACTATAAGCGGCTTGCCTGCATAATCAGGGTTATCGTGCTGCTCTACAGATGCAAAGAAAGCATCCATGTCGGCACAGAAGAAAACGTTTTCCATCATTTCTCCTCTTGGAAGGAGAGCTTCTTGGAAAGTATCAGAGAAGTTTTGCAATACTTATTATCGCCTGAGAATATGAAGTCAAAAGGCATGGTGGAATAGCATATCTCCACCTGGGCATCGAAGGCACTGTCTTTGTGGGTGGTCACCTTAAGCTCAAAGGGCATAGGCTGGTTCTTTCCGATGAAGAACGAGACTGTATCATCCTGAATCTGATAAGGGTAGGTGGAATCCAGGATAAGAATCTTCTCATTTTTGGCAGGTGCTTTAAATGTAATATACAACTGGTCAGGCTTGCCCTTGGCGGCAACATGGAATTCGATAGTCTTCCGGTCCAGGAAACGGTTGGTGGCGGCCCATACAGAGACCTCCTCCTGAGGCTTCTTTATATCGTAGATAACCTGTTTATCCTTTGAAGAAACAGAGATCTCCTCATTTCCATTCTGTACCAGCAGAGTTCCAAGCTTATAGTCGCTTTCCAGAGTCAAAGTGCCCCGGTTCTCATCCAGATCATAGAATTCTATTGCATTTACCAGCTGTCTGTTATTCTCATCGAAAGGCTTATACAGGTAGATGAACCGGAAGGCCAGTACAGTCAGGATTATCATTACTGCATATCCTGTCAGCTTGGAAAATATATGCTTCAGTTCGACTTTCAACGGGATGACATAGAAGATACGGATTCCCATAAAGATGAAAGGAAGGACAAAGAGAGCCAGATATAAATTTGTCCACATGGAGGAGAATATCAGATTCTGACACAGATTCAGCGCCGGGTAGAACAGTATTCCATGTATAGTCCGAATAAAGAAGAGTCCTGAAAGCAGCATGCAAAGAAACTTTATATGCCGTCTTTTTGCAACGGCGAAAATGAAGATACACAGAAGACTCCATGTGAAATGTGCTGCCAGGGAAAAATCGATGGCCATGAAAATAACCATATCCAGCAGAGCTGTGATTATTGCGCTTCCAGAGTAGAAGTTCCCCAGGTTATGCTGCTTGAACTGGGCGTAAGTAGGGAGTAACAGAACAAGGAATACCAGACAAATGAGCACCTTGAGGCTTATAAGCTCCGGGATTATGGTCTGCCATTGTGTATCCAGCTTTGTGACAGAAAGGAAGAGCTCCGAAATCCAGGTCGAGATCTGGAAAAAGATAAAGAGCATCATGATGGTCCAGAACACAATGAAGAAATTTTTAAGGAACAGGTGGACATAGTTCCTTGCCTGTTTTGCATGAAGAACGATATAGAACAGGATGAAACTGGTGACTGCAAGGAAGAAAAGCATAATATAAAGCTCGGTGAAGATAAAATAATTGTCACCTAAATTCATAATAAAATAATTCTGATCTTCGTTTTCGTGATGAGTCAGTTCCTGTTTCTCGAAATACTCCACAAAGCGGCAGAAAGAGTCTGCCCATATAGATGCATACTGGGGCTTTTCCCTTTTCTCTCCATACATCATAAGGGCTGTTATACCTGCATCCAGATATATATCCAGCGGCGAAGGTTCTGGAATCATTCCTATGCTGTAGAGAATATTCTGCTCAGGTTTAAGGTTGAATTTTAATCCCGCTTTCCGCATGGTGCTGTTGCAATAGTTGACCATCCAGTATGGAGTGATATGCTCCCGGTTTCCTGTCTGGAGTATTATTTCATCTGGAATCTCTTTAAAGTTCAGATAGAATAGGGAGTATTTCCCGTTCGAAAGCTCTTCGGATGAAACCTTTGCTCCTATGAAATCAGCCCCCAGAAAAAGAATCTGAATATGGCTGATATGCTCCTGCTTTGAAAACCGTTCTGCCAGCTCCAGCGCCAATGCAGTATTTGCGGCACTGCCATGCTCTGCCATGGGCACAGCTATAATCAGGTTCTGGTCTCCAGTTCCAGGCAATACCACAGATATGTTCTGTGCAAAAGAATGGCTGTCCTTAAGTGTGTTCAGAGGTGTTTCTGTATATGGAATATCAGCTTTCTCCAGCCTGCTTTTTATATATTTCTGTATCCAATCGGCCTGTTCTGAATGCTCCTGGGCAGGGTAGAAAGGGCTCAATTTTCCGATGGCTTGCTCAAAATTTTCCTGGGCGGAAATGGAAGTGAGGCAGAAAAAAAACAGGAGAATAGCCAATAGTTTTTTCATTACATAAAGAATATTTTATGAACGGTTTACAGTCAAGTCTATTAATATTATGATATAATTAGATATGCAGGTAAGGGATCTTTCCAGGACAAGGGTATTCAAATTAATAAACAGGTGCTCCATATTTATGGCGATATTCGCAGCATTTGTGTTCTTCTACTATGTCCTGGGCTCATACCAGGCCTTCCTGCCGGAAACCATGATTCTTCTCCTGCGGTGTACAATCTGGTCCTCGCTGGCTCTCATCGGTTTCTCGGTGGTTGTCATCATCCTGCTTCTCACCTTTATCAGCAGGAGACGGGCTTATGCCATAAAAAAGCTTTTCGCCCAGATTTTTTTCATTCTGATGGCTTTTACTTTTCTTTATATCTCCATGTTCATCATTGCCTGTGTCTGATTATTACCTTTGAGCACAGTGCCAGCACCAGATAGACAATTCCCGACAGTATGATAGTCACAGCTCCGGTAGGTAGATCAAAGGAATAACTCAAGAAAAGCCCCGATGTGGAGAAGAATGCACAGAGTACAGCTCCCAGTGCCATGATATGTGACAGTCTTCTTACCACCAGCGAGGCTGCGGCTGCCGGTATGGTCAGGAATGCGATGGACATGACCACACCCACCAGGGAGACCATAAGCACTACAGTTATGGCAATAAGTATATTCAGAAGCACATTCAGGAACACAGTATTAATTCCCCGGACTATTGCAAATGTTTCGTCAAATGATGTGGCCTTGAGCACATGGTAGAACCGGATGACTATAAAGACAACAACCATATCCAGCAGAGTTATGGTTATAAGGTCGTTGTGTGAAATGAGAAGTATGTTGCCGAACAGATAACTCATAGGGTCGGCATATCCAGCTGATAGGGCTATGCATACAATGCCACAGGCCATTCCCACTGCCCATACAGCGCCGATTACGCTGTCGCTGCGTTCCTCGCTGTACAGATCCACCAGCGAAATAATTACTGCCGCCATCACCGACGCCACCAGGGCTCCTATTATGGGTGATATGGCAAGTCCCAGCTTCTCATTAAGCAGTATTACAGCACCTATTCCACCCAGTGCCACATGGCTTACAGCTCCAACTATATAGGACATGCGCTTGATGACCACATAGGAGCCGATCATGCCGAAGGAGATGCTTGAAAGAAGCCCTGCCAGAAGTGCATATCTGATGAACGGCACCGCCGGGTCGGTGATGGCGGCGAAGAATTCACTCAACATGGTGGTCCTCCTTCCTGTGCCCCCTGTGGTTGTACAGGTCTATGTCGTGACGGATCATATTAATGGTGCCGTCTCCAAGGGTGACAAGCTCGGTGGGATGCTCGTGGACAAAGGTGTTTACGCACAGCACCCTGGTCTGGAATGAAGTGGTGAATGCAGTGTCGTGGGTCACCAGAAGGATGGTCAGCTCCTTGTTCAGTTTTTTCATAAGTGCAGAAAGATAATCCTCGGTGGTCACATCTATGTTGGTGGTTGGCTCGTCCAGAAGCAGTATTTCAGGCTCGCTGGCCAAGGCTCTTGCTATAAGCACACGCTGCCGCTGACCGCCGGATAGAGCTGCGAATGTATTATTCCTGACATCTGCAAGGCCTATATCGTTTAAGATCTGCTCTGCAATCTCCCTGTCCTCTGCTGTGTAGCGGAAAAGGCCATCTTTCATCCGTCCGGAAAGGACAGTCTCGAAAACCGAGATAGGGAACCTGGGGTCGAAAAGAGAATACTGGGGTACATAGCCCAATACAGGTTTCTTAAGCTTTTTCGGCGGTACACCGTCTATCAGGATTGTGCCTGAATCTGGCTTGAGTATCCCCAGCAGCAGCTTGAGAAGTGTGGACTTTCCTCCGCCGTTAGGTCCTATGATGGTCACAATATCCTTGTCATAAACCTCGAATGAAACATTCTTGAGAACATCCCTGGAATCATAGCGGAAGGAAAGATCCTTCACCTGGATTTTAACATTTTTCATTTTTGTTCCTCAAAGGATTCTGCCAGCAGTGCGGCTGTCTTTCGCATGTTGGTCTGGACATCATACTCAAGCACCGATATGCAGACAGTCTTGCCACCGATTGCCTCTGCCACACGTCTGGCTCCAGATGCAGGAAATTCAGGCTGGATAAAAACAGTCTTGACTTTATCTTGGTTTGCCTGGTTCACCAGTTCCCGCAGTTTGGCAGGAGTAGGCTCCTTCTCCCCGGTCTCGATGGATTTCTGTACCAGACCGAAGCGCTGGGCAAAGTAGGTGTAGGCAGAATGATACACATAGAAAATCCGCCCTCTGTAAGGGGCAAGTTTCTGGCTCAGCTCGGTCTGCAGGGTATCCAGCTCTTTCTTGAAAATCTCAAGGTTTGAAGCATAGACTGCCGCATTGTCTGGATTCAGGTCTGATAGGGTGCAGGCCATGTTTTCAGCTATGATTTTTATAAGCTCCGGGTCGGTCCAGATATGAGGGTCGAACTCTCCATGGTGATAATGCCCTTCCTCATGTCCGTGCTCATGCTCCTCGTTTTGCAGCTTAGGCACATCCTTGTCGCATGGAGCTATAACCAGCTTTTTTCCCCCTGCCTTAAGCTTGTCCAGGAATATATTCTCAAATGGAACTCCCATAGTAAAGTAGACATCGGAACTTCCCAGCTGTACTATCTGCCTAGGGGAGGGGTCGAAGTTCTCCGGACTTGTTCCAGAAGGGACAAGCACCGATACATTCACCAGGTTACCCCCTATTTTCTCTGCAAAATATTTCTGGGGCATTATACTTACAAATACATCTATCTTTGCGTTTTTATCTGCATATACGGAATTGATGCAGAATACAGCAATCAGGACAATCAGTGCTTTCCGCATTTTCCGTGGGCTCCTTTATTGCATCTGATATAGAGTTCGTGGCAGTCTTTGCACTCCTCCACAGAGTGGGTCTTTATAAACTTGTCCCAATGAGCCCTCTGGGCTACGGAGATAAGGCCGGTTCCCTGGCAGAGGGGGCAGGTGTTCTTCATATGCTCCAGCACAGCATTCCTTATGAAATCCGACTTGTTAGGGATGTGCTTTAAAAGGGCAGCCAGCTCCTCATCGGCTTTGAAAGATATAACTTCTGTTTTTTCAGTCATGTTTTTTCCTCGGTAATACTTTGTAATACCAAGGCAGCCCTTATGTCAATAGGCTCTTAAAAGAAATCCATCTCTTCAGGCGGGGTCGGAACTTTAAGAACTTTTCCTATGGACAGGACGGAATCCAGCTCCAGATGGTTGAAATAGGCTATATGTTTGATATCGGTATGGAACAGCTTGGCTATAGACCACATTGTGTCTCCCGCCTGCACCTTGTATTCTCCGGCAAAGCCTTCTTCGGAGATATCCGGTTTCCATGTGTCCAGATCAAGGGTTCCTTCGTATGGCTTTATATCAGGGTCACTTACAGGAATAACCAGCTTTGATCCTATCTTAAGGTTGTTGGGATTAATATTGTTGAAACTCTGTATCATGGCCACGGATATTCCGTAGTGCTGGCTCAAGTGGGAGAGGGTGTCACCAGCTTTCACAGTGTACAGATGAAAGTCAGTCAGCTTGGTTTTCTTGTTGGCTGTCACACTTCTTATTTTCTCTATCTTGTCTGCAGGGGCTTTAAGCAGGTAGCCTGTCTTGGCAGGCGGAGTGACATAGAACTTTAGCTCGGAGTTGCCCATGTCCAGGATGTTCCTGGGTATGCCGGTCTCCTTTGCCAGAAGCCGTATATCCACCGGCTGCGGCAGCTCTATTTGGGCCCACTGGAAAGGTTTTGCCTGCTTGTCTTTTATACCATATTTGTCCCTGTCCTTAAGCAGGTCGGAAATTGCCAGAAGCTTAGGGATGTAGTGGGTGGTCTCTTTGCTCAGAAGCCCTTTCTGGCAGAGTTTCCAGTAGTCGGAGGTACCCCCTTCCTTTACAGTTCTCCTCATCTTTCCCAGGCCGCAGTTGTAGGCAGCGATAGCCAGGTTCCAATCCTTCAGCACAGAGTAGTTGTACTTAAGTTTTTTCATGGCGGCGTCGGTGGCTTTCCAGAAGTCCCTTCGCTCATCCACCCATTCGTTTATCTTCATATTGTAGCCATCAATGCTGTTTGTCATGAACTGCCACAGCCCGGTGGCCCCGGATTTGGAGACTGCATCTGGTTTGAAGTTGGACTCCACGAAAGGAAGGTAGATAACCTCCCGGGGCAGTCCGTATTCCTTTACCTTTGACTCAATGAAGGGGACGAAATATTCAGCCTGTTCCCAGATTGCCGCAAGATGTTTCTGCTCCTGCTTCGAAGAATACTTTTTAAAATAGTTGTCATACAGCTGGCTGCCGCCCTTTGGGAGCAGCGCAGACTTTGACTCTTTTTCCTGGGGATAAGAGATAAAGGGAGCACCCAATGTAAAAAATATGAGAAGAATAAGTGCTTTGCTATTCATTGGATCTGCTGAAAACTCTGTCTCCCAGATAGATTCCTGCCCACTCCCAGTTACCATGGATTTCTGGGTTTGCAGGGAAGTTTATTTTTCTGAAATAAAAATACCAGGTGTTCATTCTGAAGTCCCAGCCCGATGTCTTAAGATATGCCTCCTGGGCATTGGAAATCTTGTCCAGTTCCTTATTTATACGGATGTTGCTGTTGATGAGACTTCCGATATTGTTCATTGCCAGAGATTCCTGGCTTGCCTCCTGTTCCTCCCAGGAAGACATGAAGAATTTCACCTTGGAGGTGTGTTTGTTTATCTCCGATGACCGCCCAGTCTTCAAGGCTGCCGAAACTTTCTTTATAAGTTCGTCCAGACTGGCATAGCTCCAGGTGACCCTTGTGTTATAGTAAGCCTCAAAGTCGGTGGCATATTCACGGGCCGAGGAGTTTCCTGGTACAGTAGCCTCGGGGTAGCTTAAGAACTTCTTGTAGGATTGAGCTGCCAGATCCCACTGTCCCGCCTGCCCATAGCAGTCCCCAAGATAGAAGTAGATTTCCCCCTGGTTGATTTTATCTGAGAACCGGTTGATCAGTTCCTTGTAGCATTCTATTTTCTCTTCCAGGTTCTGGCTGCTTTTCAGAATCTCCTTCAGACAAAGGAAATGGATAGATTGTCCCTGGTAGGTGACATCAGTGTAGCTGTGGAGAATGCGGCTGAAATAATAATGTGCGAAGGGGGCTGCATCCTGCTGTTTATACCGTCCTGCAACAGTAAAAAGATAGTAGGCGTTGAAGGGATCGGCAGGGTGATTATCCACATAGTCGGTCAGGAAAACAGAAAGAAGTTCGGGATCTTCCTTTTTGTCCAGGAAATTATAAATCTGCATCATGCGGATATAATTTTTCTCATAATCGGTGCTTGTCTCCAGGGAGGAGGAAAGAGCCTCAAACTCACTTCTCTGGACCTTGTCCATACCGGCTGTGTACATATCCTTGCTGCATGCTGTGAGCATCAGCAGTATAAGTGAGAGAAAAAGCAATGTGATATGGGCATACTTTTTCATATTCAGTGAAATATATCATACTATTTTTGAGTTGGCAAGAAAAGAGCAATATGTTATTATATTCACATTAAAAAGGAGTTCCCTATGGGTACAAAGATTTCAATGCAGAATGGACAGTTCATTGTTCCGGATAATCCCATTATTCCATATATCGAGGGGGATGGCACAGGGCCGGATATAACACGGACAGCTCTCCCTGTCATAGACGAGGCAGTGCGCCTTGCCTATGATGGCAAGCGTAAGATTGAATGGAAAGAAGTGCTTGCAGGGGAGAAGGCCTTCAACAAGGTTGGCAACTGGCTGCCTGCCGAGACATTGGCTGCGTTCCAGGAGTTCAGGGTGGGGCTGAAAGGGCCTCTGACCACCCCGGTGGGTGGCGGCCGGCGGAGTCTGAATGTGGCACTCCGGCAGAAGCTCGACCTCTACGTTTGTCTGCGCCCTGTAAAATACTTCGAGGGAGTTCCTTCCCCGGTGAAGAACCCACAGCTTGTGGATATGGTTGTGTTCAGAGAGAACACCGAGGATGTATATGCAGGTTACGAAACACCTGCCGGAGATGCCAAGACCGAGAAACTGGCCGCCTTCCTCAAGGCAGAGTTCGGCTGGGACATCCACCCGGAGTCAGGCATCGGCATAAAGCCGGTAAGCAAAGAGCGGACTGAGCGGCTGGTACGGGCTGCCATTGAATATGCAATTGCAAATAACCGGAAATATATAACCCTGGTGCACAAGGGCAACATAATGAAGTACACCGAAGGGGCATTCCGCAACTGGGGCTATGAACTGGCAAAGCGTGAGTACCCCGGCAAGGTTATGACAGCCGAGGAGGCAGGTGCAAACCCACCAGCCGGGACAATCATAATCAAGGACTGCATTGCCGATGCCTTCCTGCAGCAGATTCTGACCCGCCCAGCCGACCATGATGTCATTGCCACCCTGAACCTGAACGGCGACTATATGTCGGATGCCCTGGCAGCCCAGGTGGGTGGCATCGGAATTGCTCCGGGAGCCAACATAAACTACAAGGAGATGGTAGGCGTGTTCGAGGCCACCCACGGGACTGCGCCCAAGTATGCCAACCTGGATATGGTGAACCCTTGTTCCATGATCCTCTCGGCCGGCATGATGCTGGAGTTCATGGGCTGGAAGGAGGCAGGAAAGCTGCTTGAGACCGGTATTGCCAAGACTATCAGGTCAAAGAAGGTGACCTATGATTTTGCCCGCCTTATGGAAGGGGCCGAGAAGGTTTCCACCAGCACCTTCGGAAAATACATAATAGAAAATATGAAGTGACGGCGCTGATCTGTAATTGAAAATAAAAAAGGCAATCCAAGAAGGATTGCCTTTTTGTTTGAGCCGCAAAGGGATCGAACCTTTGACCCGCAGATTAAGAGTCTGCTGCTCTACCAGCTGAGCTAGCGGCCCATATTATTTTTTACACCCGACAGGGATCGAACCTGCAACCTGCGGATTCGAAGTCCGACGCTCTATCCAATTGAGCTACGGGTGCTTCTTTTTGGGTGGGTAGTGGGGTTCGAACCCACGACAACCGGATCCACAATCCGGTGCTCTACCGCTGAACTATACCCACCATGCCCACCATGTAAAAGATAATATGACAAAAAAAAAGGCTTTTTGTCAACATCCCTTTGCAAGAAAAGACTGGAAATTCTGAAAAAAACGTGGTATAATCATTACTTCGTAAGGAGTTGGTGGTGATAGAGGGAAACAGCTATATTACAGCCGTAAAGCCGGTGTATCAGGGTGGTAAGCTGCCTTTTTTAAAGAAATTCTTTTTCTATAAGGAATTCATAAAGAAACTGTTCCGGACCCGTAAAGCAGTAATCCAGGGGCAGGGGATAACGCCTATTATACAGGGGAGCGACTTTGTGATTCAGCTGTGCGAAGCAGTAGGGGGCCGAATTGAAATAACAGGCCTTGACAACATCCGTTCTGTTTCCGGCGGCGTTGTTATTGCCGCAAACCATCAAAGCACTCTGGAGACCCTGCTTTTCCCGACCATCATGGATGGTCTTAAACCTGTCACCTTTGTGGTCAAGAAAAGTCTTGTTACAGGCTGGGCTTTCGGCCCTATAATGAGGCTCTTTAACCCTATAGCCTTGGAAAGAAGAGAACCCAAGGTGGATCTGGACAAAGTTATGAAGGATGGAACTGCTGCTCTGCAGGAAGGAAAATCGGTGGTGCTTTTCCCCCAGGGGACCCGGTGCAAAGGCTTTGATCCGGCCACCTTCAACTCTCTGGCTGTAAAGCTGGCAAAAAGGGCTGGTGTTCCTGTAGTTCCCTGTGCTGTCAAAACTGACTTCTGGGAGAATGGAAAGATCTTAAGCACTATCGGCGACATCTACCCGGGACGCACTATCCACATGGCCTTCGGTCCCGCTATCACCATAGACGGGGCAGGCAAAAAAGAACAGCGGCAGCTTCTGGAATTCATAGATGAAACCTACAGAGGAATGGCGTAAGCTTGTCTTTGACTTAAGCGATCAGGCTTTCTTTGACCTGGTCCGCAACTATCTGGGGGATATCCATACCCCTTTCAACAAGCATAATCTCTTGGATCAGCTTGAAGCTTTTCTCCTGAACGGGTCGAACCTGAATCAGATTATCTCCATGATTGACAGTTCTGATGCTGCACTGCTTTCTGCCATAGATTTTCTCGGGAAGGCCAGCATAGAACAGCTGTATGCACTTTTCAGGGATGAAAAGCCTTACTACAGTTTCTATACCCATCTTATGAATTTGGAGGAACGGATGCTTATCTGTCCGGCAGGTGGGAAAGGCAATGACCAGGCTGTTGTCATTTCCCCTCTGTTCCGCGATGAACTCGAAAAACAGGTGATAGATATTGACCTGTTTCTTGGCTGCAGAAAAGCTCCGGTTAAGAAAAAATCCCAATACTCCTGGTACGATGTCCCGGTGATTTCTGCATATGTATCCGGCATTCTGACAAAAAAAGGAAAGTCTATAGTTCCGGAATATGGGGACATACTGAAAAATATCCTGTTACGCTATTCAATGCTGCATCAGACAGGCCGTCATCTTATTCCGGCCAGGGGGGCTTTTGATGATCTTTTTGCCCTTGAAAACCAGCAGGTTAGCCAATTCTTTGTCCATGCTTATCTGTTGGACAATCCACTGGTGGCCATTATTTATGCGAATATGCGTGCCGACCGTTCATACCCTGACCGAGCCTTTGCCCGTCTGGTGAAATGCTCTGCATATCTGGCCGGTCTGGAAGCAGGGGAGATTCAGGCCTATAAAGAAGACCTGATTAAGGCAGAACTTGCAGCAGAAGACAGTACAGGATTAAGAAAGCTGACCTCCCTTCAAGGAACAGATGAAGGGAAGATAGTGGTGCAGCCCGATTTTTCTCTTTATTCCCAAGGAGTTCTGAGCCTTGAAGAGAATATGACCCTTGCATTCTATTCTGAAATCAAGGAACTGGATGTGATTAGCCGCTGGGAGGTTACCCGTGAAAGCTTTATGCGGGGTATCCGCTCTGGAATCGGTGCCGGCAGCTTTATCAGACTGCTTGAGGAAAAGTCTGGTTCCCCGTTGCCGCAGAACATTCTGTTCTCTTTCAAAAGCTGGGAGGAGGAGTGTCAAGGAATTTCTGTCTACCGTGGTTGTGTGATCAAGGTTGACGGGCGCTTCTCCAAGCTTCTGGACAGCAACAGTCATTTTAAAAGATATATCAAGGAAAAACTTTCGGATGGCCTTTATCTTATTGCTGACGAGGATTTCCCCGAAGCCATGAAGGTGGTGGAGGGTGTTTCGGGACAAAGCCTTGATCTGCCGCCGGAGAAAACAAGCTCTGGTGTACTGGTTACCGAAGAGGACAACAGTGGCTTAAAACGATTTCAGAACTATGTAAAGCCTGCTGCAAAGGCAAAAAAACATGATATTTCGGCCAAGCTTCTGAAGAAGATAGAAACCCTGGATATAACACAGGAACAGAAGGAGATACTGTCCGACAGGGTTCATAGAAAACTGATCTTGTCGGAGCAGCAGCTTGCGGGCAGTGGTGTCAGGTATGAGCTTATGGAGGCCAGGGGAATTGATTACAACAGGAAGGTCCGGCTGTGCCAGCATGTGATGGAAACGGGGGGTGCATTCCTTGAGCTGACTCTGGGAGCAGAGGAGACACTCCTTATAAAACCTATTCAGCTTAAGAAATCTGGAAACGATATGCTGGTGATTGGAGACGAGATTCCCGATGGGGCTCCGGTGCAGGTTCCGCTCCGCAAGGTGCATTATATGCGGAAGGTCCGCACATCCCTTATGGGTTGACACTCAACTTCAATTTTTTTAGTATTTCATATTGACTATTTCTTTAGAAAAAGTTATAAAGCGAGAGTGGTGAAACTGGCAGACACGCCAGACTTAGGATCTGGTGCCTCAGGCATAAGGGTTCGAGTCCCTTCTCTCGCAAGAGAAGGATGCCGTATGCGGGAGTAGCTCAGTGGTAGAGCGCCACCTTGCCAAGGTGGATGTCGCGGGTCCAACTCCCGTCTCCCGCTCTTAAAGCAGCTTGAAAAAGCTGCTTTTTTTTTGTCCTGAAACACCATAATTTTTCATCTCTGTGGGGATATACAAAATTCAAAATTTTATATATATTTTTATAATACTTATATAATTTCAAACTAAAAGAGGACAAAAGTGGTAGCAAGCAAAGAAATCAAATGTCTTGAGAAGTCAAGAGTCGAGCTTTCTGTAAAGGTTGACAAGGAATTTGTAAAGAAGGAGTACGACGAGCTTCTGGCCAAGTATTCCAAGACAGCACATATCAAGGGTTTCAGACCAGGCAAGGTTCCTGCATCTGTCTTAGAGCGGAAGTTCGGAGATTCACTGGTCAACGAAGCTGGTTTCAATGTGATAGAGAAGAGCCTTCAGGAGGCACTGCTGGATGTGGAGAAGAAGCCTCTTCCATATGTTACTCCGGCCCTTAAGGACGAGGAGAATCTGAAACTGGCCTTGGACAAGGATATCGAATTCACTGTTGAGTACGACACATTCCCGGATGTGGAGCTTGGGAATTACAAAGGAATCGAGATTGAGGTTCCAAATGTGGTGATCAAGGATTCTGATATCGACCGGGAGCTGGACAAGTATCGGGAACAGAACGCAATTGTAACCGAGAAGAAGGGAGCAAACGGCAAGGTTGCCAAGGACAATGTCATCACCATCAACTATGTGGAGGTGGATGCAGAGGATAAGGAAGTTACCGGAACCAAGCGGGACGATTTCACATTCACAGTAGGCACCGGCTATAACTACTACAAGCTGGATGATGATGTCATCGGCATGAAGAAAGAGGAAGAGAAGATCATCGAGAAGGAGTATGCTCCTGATTTCGAATATAAGGATCTTGCAGGCCGCAAGGTGCGGATCAAGGTCAAGGTTACCAGCATCAAGAAGAAGGAGCTGCCGGAAATTACCGACGAGCTGGCTCAGGATATCAACGAGAAGTTCAAGACCAAGGAAGACCTTATCGAGGATGTCAAGAAGCGTCTTAACGGCGTTACCGACATGAAGCTTAATGATGACAAGAAGAGAGCTATCATGGAGAAGATCATCGAGAGCACCAAGGTTGATCCGCCACAGGCAATGATCGACAACCAGATCAACACAATGTGGACCAACTTCATCTACCGGTTCGGCGGCGACGAGAAACAGGTGGAGAAGATGCTGGCCATGGAGGGCAAGACCAAGGACGATCTGGCAAAGGACTGGGAAGGCGAGGCTCTCCGGGCCGTTAAGAGTCAGATCATCATCGCTCAGATCAGCAAGGCAGAGAAGATTGATGCCACCGATGAGGATATCGAGGAAGAAATCAAGACCGAAGCTGGCAGAAGCGGTATGAAGATTGAGGAATTCAAGGAGTATGTCAAAGAGAACAACATGAATGAATATTTCAAGATTGGTATCATTGACAGAAAGACCTATGACTTCCTGATTAAAAATGCAAAAATCAAGAAGGGTGCAGATATCAAATATCTTGACTTCCTTCATAAGGCATGATTGACAGAGTATGACAGAAAAAGACAACACACTGGTTCCTATCGTTATTGAAAAGACAGGGAACGGCGAGCGTTCATATGATATTTACTCCCGGCTTTTAAAGGACCGCATTGTGTTCCTGGACGGGGAGATAAACGATCTTACCGCCGACCTGGTGGTGGCTCAGCTCCTATTTTTGGAATCCCAGGATCCGGAGCGGGACATAAGTCTCTATATCAATTCGCCTGGTGGAATAGTAACTGCCGGGCTTGCCATCTATGACACCATAAAGTACATCAAACCCGATGTGCAGACCATCTGCATAGGACAGGCCGCCTCCATGGCTGCTGTAATTCTGGCAGGGGGCGCCAAGGGCAAGCGTTTTGCCCTGCCTTCGGGACGAGTGATGATGCACCAACCTTGGGGCGGCGCCGAGGGGCAGGCTAAGGATATCAACATCCAGGCCAGAGAGATTCTGCGGCTCAAGAAGATGCTTACAGAGTATATTGCCAAGGATACAGGCAAGAGCTTTGAAGCTGTGGCTGCGGACCTTGAGCGGGACAATTTTATGTCTGCAGCTGAAGCCCGGGATTATGGTGTCGTTGACAAGGTGATGAGCAGGGCCTGAGAGATGGGAAAGGATAAGCATAACTACTGCAGCTTCTGCGGCATGTCAGAAGAGCTGGTGGGAAACCTGATTCCCGGTGTGGCAGGTTATATCTGCGAGAACTGTGTCGATATATGCGCCGGCATCTTCGAGAATGCCCACAATAACAAGAACGGCAAGAAAGAGAGCACCTTCAACCCTCAGCTGGATGCTACCCCAGAGGAGCTCAAGGCCTTCCTGGATGACTATGTCATAGGTCAGGACCAGGCCAAGAAAGTGCTTTCTGTTGCAGTCTACAACCACTATAAGCGCATTTTTGAGAAGGACAAGGTGGAAGAGGGAGTTGAACTGGACAAGTCCAACGTTCTTATGATAGGTCCCACCGGAACAGGAAAGACACTGCTTGCCAAAAGCCTTGCCAAGAAGCTGAATGTTCCTTTTGCAATCGCAGATGCCACCACTCTTACCGAGGCTGGCTATGTGGGAGAGGATGTAGAGAATATCCTCCTGAAGCTTATCCAGGCTGCAGGGGATGATGTAGCTGCTGCCGAGAAAGGAATTATCTATATCGACGAAATCGACAAGATATCCAAGAAAGGGGAGAATGTCTCCATAACCAGGGATGTGTCGGGAGAAGGTGTACAGCAGGCTCTGCTCAAGATTATCGAGGGAACCCAGGCTTCAGTGCCACCTCAGGGTGGACGGAAGCACCCTAATCAGGAGCTTATCAAAATCAATACAGAAAATATTCTGTTTATATGCGGCGGTGCCTTTGTAGGTTTGGACAAAATCATAGAGGCCCGGGTGGCGCAGCATCCTATGGGATTTGGTGCCGATGTACGCCAGAGCGGCGAGAAAAACCTGGAGGATCTCTATGCCCAGATTCAGCCTGATGACCTGGTGAAGTTCGGGCTTATTCCTGAGCTTATCGGACGACTGCCCATCACAGTCACTTTGAACAATCTGACTAAAGAGGACATAAAGAGGATTATCACTGAGCCTAAGAATGCCATTATCAGACAGTATGTGGCTATGCTTAAACTGGATGATGCAGAACTGGAGTTTACCGATGGTGCTCTTGATGCAGTGGCTGATCAGGCAATAAAGCATAAGACTGGTGCCCGTGGAATCCGTGCCATTGTGGAGGGCTTCATGACCGATGTCATGTATCGGCTCCCTTCTATCAAGGGGCATAAGAAAGTAATTATTTCTGAAGAAGTAGTCAATGGTGCCAAGGAGCCGGAAATAATCATAGGGCAGAAATCTGCTTGAAGCGAGGTACAGTATGAATTTATGCGGTAGATCCCTTATTTCTCTTAAAGATTTCACACCAGATGAGATCCGCTATTTTCTTGATGTGGCCAAAAAGGCCAAGGATGAACATCATAAAGGAATCCGCAAACAGCGTTTTCTTGGGATGACTATTGCACTTCTTTTTGAGAAGCGTTCCACCCGGACCCGCTGTTCCTTTGAGACTGCATTCGGTGAGGAGGGAGGCCATCCGGTGTTCCTTTCCAGCGCTGATATTCAGCTTGGGGTTAAAGAGACTGTAGAGGACACAGCCCATGTTCTGGGCCGCATGTTTGACTGCATCGAGTTCCGCGGCTTCAAGACCCGGCATGTGGAAATTCTGTCTGAGGTTTCCGGAATTCCTGTTATAAATGGACTTTCAGACGATTTCCATCCCACCCAGGTGCTGGCCGACCTTATGACGCTTGAAGAGCACTTCGGTTCACTCAAGGGCAGAAAGCTTGCTTTTGTCGGTGATGGCCGGAACAATATGGCAAACTCCCTTATGATAGGCTGCGCCAAGATGGGAGTGAATGTTGCTATAGTAGCACCAGATGAACTTCACCCTGAGAGTGATCTGGTCAAACTGGCAGAAGGCTTTGCCAAGGATGCCGGTTCCACAGTGCTTATCACTTCTGATGTAGAGGATGGAATAAAGGGCGCTGATGTAATCTATACTGATGTATGGGCATCTATGGGTGAGGAGGCCAAGCTGGCAGAGCGTATCAAATTGCTCAAACCATATCAGGTTAATTCTGAACTTATGGCCAAGACTGGAAAGGAAAGTGTCTTTATGCACTGTCTTCCAGCTGTGCGCAACAACGAGGTTACTCCCGATGTTATTGACGGAAAACAGTCTGTAGTGTGGGACGAAGCCGAGAACCGGAAGTGGACGATCAAAGCTGTGATGCTGTGTCTGCTGGGTAAAGAAAAAGAGTAATAGACAGCTTCGTTCTTATGAGCGTGCTGTTTCCATCGGGACTCGTATTATTTTTTCTTTTCAGGGTGCGCGTTGAAATATTCGTTCCACTCTGTAAGTTGATCGTCATCGTGGACAACATAAGCTTTCTTTGCACATTCGGCCAGGAAATGGTCTGACCAGGCGTCGCTGTAGAATTCATCGATCACATCGGTGCTGAACTGCTTCTTGAAGTTGTCCAGCTTGTACGGGCCTATGGCGAACATTCCGCTTACTATCTTGCCGGTGTGCTTGTCCATGTCGGTGGCAACCAGGTGCTTGAGTCCCAGCCGTCTCATGGCAGGTTCCATAAGGAATGCAGGGGTGCCGCTGGCCACAATATCCTCGGGATCCTTCACAGCCATATACCAGGGCTTCATATACTTCATCACAGAATCCCAGTAGCCCTCAAGCACCTCATCAATATTCTTGATCTTGCGCAGGAATTTGTAGTGTCCCTGGCGAGCAGTTGTCTTGTTGATTATCTTGAGACGGAGGAGAATCTCCCACCACCACCAGTTGATGTGATACCAGAAGAATCCCTTCTGATGGAATATATAATCGAAGAACCGGTCCTCTGAGTCGCCGGTGAACATGGTCTCATCAAAATCGTAAACTTTCATTATATGTGCCCCCGGAGTGAATACTATCATAACTGTTGATATAAAACAATTATTTTATTAAATCTCTTCTATAAATTACGGTTTTTTTCTATAATGGAAGGACAGGAGATAAAAATGGACATCGACATAAAGAATCTTCATCCATTGGAAATCAAAGTTCTTCTCAACTACAAGGGGGACGAGATCACTGCAGAGCAGATCGGATCCCAGCTTGGCTTCGAGAGCCAGAGCAACCAGATCTTCAGCTGGCTGTCGGGTAAGGAGCTTATCAAGGAGAAGAGCAGGACTTTAAGGACTATCTACGAGCTTACTGAGCTTGGAGCTGAATATAAGGCAAAGGGAACCCCGGCAGAGCGTATACTTGCTTTGGTCAAGGATAAGGGTGCCATGAGCCTGCCTGAGATTGCACAGGCACTTGGGCTTGAGAACAAGGATGTGGGAACTGCATTCGGCCAGCTCTCAAAAGAGGGAATCCTGGCTATGGATGCCGAGAAGAAGGCTTCTGTTAAGAACGGCGAGCCATCTGCTTCCATGAAGGCTGTGAGAGCGTTGCTTGAGAAAGGAAACCAGATTCTTGATTCTGACCTTTCCGACGACGAGAAGAAGGCTATGGCCACTGTCAGCAAGAAGCGCGGTGCCGCAGCCGCTCCTTTCAAGGTGATCGAGAGGGAGGACCTGGTCTACGAGTTCACCCAGGCCGGCCTTGATGCAAAGAAGATGCTTCAGGACAAGGGAGTGACTGGTGATGAGATCGGTGTTCTTACTCCTGAGATGCTCAAGAAAGGCGACTGGAAGGGCAAGGCTTTCAGAAGCTACAATGTGAATACACCTCCTGCAAGGCTTATAATAGGCCGCCACAACCCATATACTGTTTTCCTTGACAGCATCAAGGACAAGCTGGTCTCCCTGGGCTTTGAAGAATATGACGGACCGCTGGTGGAGGCTGAGTTCTGGAACTGCGATGCCCTCTTCATGCCACAGTTCCACGCAGCCCGGGATATCCACGACGTATATCACGTCAAGACACCTACAATGGCAAAAGAGATAGAGCAGCCATACCTGGACAGAGTGGCAGAGGTTCATAAGAACGGATGGACCACTGGAAGCCGGGGCTGGGGCTACGAGTTCGACCGGAACTTCACAAAGCGCCTTATCCTGCGGAGCCAGGGAACAGTCCTTTCTGCAAAGCAGCTCCACAAGGCCAACATCCCGGGCAAGTACTTCGGAATCGCACGGTGCTTCCGCTACGACAAGGTTGATGCAACCCACCTTTCCGACTTCTACCAGACCGAGGGAATTGTTCTGGGAAAGGATGTGAACATGAAGACCCTGCTGGGACTTCTGAAGATGTTCGCAGTTGAGTTTGCCGGAGCCACTGAGGTTATGTATGTTCCTGGATACTTCCCGTTCACAGAGCCTTCTGTAGAGATTCATGTCAAGCATCCTGTGCTGGGCTGGATTGAGCTGGGCGGCGCAGGAATTTTCAGACCAGAGGTCACCAAACCGATGAATGTGGATGTGCCTGTACTGGCATGGGGTATCGGAATCGACAGAATGGCCCTTATGTCACTGGGCCTCAACGACCTGCGTGAGCTTTTCTCCCCCGATATCGAGAATGTCCGCTTAAGAAGGAGTAAATAAGATGCCAAAGATTGAAGTTTCTGCAAAAGCTCTTTACAAATATATGGGAAAAAAGGTCACAGGACAGGAGTTCATTGACCTGATTCAGTGTGCAAAGGCAGAGCTTGACGAGGAGGATGGAGACACCCTCAAGATTGAGCTTAACGATACAAACCGCCCAGACCTGTGGTCCACCGCAGGATTCGGCCGGCTCCTGAAGCTGTACCTGGGTGGCAAGATTCCTGAGTATCCTTTCTTCTCCCGCAAGGGTGACATCAAGGACAACGGGGGCCGGGAAGTTCACGTGGACCCATCCATCAAGGATTACCGCCCTTACGAAGTATGCTTCATGGTGAAAGGCAAGGAAGGAATCTCCGAGGAAGGGCTCAAGGACATTATCCAGACCCAGGAGAAACTGTGCTGGAACTATGGCCGCAAGAGAAAGTCCATTGCCATGGGTGTTTTCCGCAGCGATATGCTCAAGTTCCCTCTCAAGTACTATGCCGCAGACCCTGACAAGACCAAGTTCGCACCATTGGGCTTTGAGGAGAAGATGACACTGCGCCAGATTCTGGAGAAGCATCCTAAGGGAATCGAGTTTGGCCATATCATCAAGGATTTCCCTGCATACCCATATATCACAGACTGCGATGGCAATACCCTGAGTATGCCTCCTGTAATCAACTCCAACGAGAGCGGCGCAGTGGAAGTGGGCGACAAGAACCTTGTGGTGGAGATCACCGGAACTGATATGCCTTCCCTGGTTCTCTCCGCATCAATCGTAGCCTGCGATCTGTACGACTCCGGCTTCGAGGTGCTCCCTGTAAAGGTTGTATACCCATATGACACACCATTCGGAAGAGAGCTGACTATTCCATACTACTTCCAGGAGCCTGTCACTGTTGACGTGGCTTATGTGAACAAGCTGCTGGGCGAGAAGTTCACTGCTGATGAGGCTGCCAAATACTGCCAGAAGATGGGAAGCAGGACCAAGGTTGAGGGCGACATCATCACAGTCTACCCGCCGGAATACAGAAACGACTTCCTCCACTCTGTGGATGCTATCGAGGATATCATGATCGGACGGAACCTTAAGAACTTTGTTCCTGAGATGCCATCTGACTTCACAAAGGGAAAGATCTCTGACGAATCCCAGTTCGGTCGCCAGGTCAAGAACATCATGGTGGGCCTGGGATACCAGGAGATGACATACTGCTATCTGGGTTCTGCAAAGGACTTCATCCAGAAGATGAACATCACACCGGAGAAGGTTGTGCAGATTGCAAACCCTATGAGCGAGAACTTCGAGTTTGTACGTCCATCTGTCCTGCCATGCCTCCTGAACTCAGAGTCTATATCCAGCAACGCAGTGTATCCGCATAACATCTTCGAGATCGGAAAAATTGCACTTATCAACCCGGAGGAGAACTACGGCGTAAGCACAATCAATGCGCTGGGCTTCCTCTCTGCTGACAAGGATACAACATTCAATACACTGAACTCCCAGATCACAGCACTGTTCTACTACATCGGAGCAGAGTACACCCTCAAGGAGGCCGAGGATCCACGGTTCATCACAGGACGCTGTGCCAAGGTCATCTCCGGTGGAAAAGAAGTGGGAATCATGGGGGAGATCAATCCTGTGGTCCTTGAGAACTGGGGCATCCAGGTGCCATGTGCCGCATGCGAGCTGAACCTGGACATCATTCTTGCAGACAAGCAGAAGTGAGGTGATTATGGACGTTAAGATCAAGGCAGTTCAGGCAGTGATTCCTGAGGATTCAAATATCATCGTGGGACAGTCCCATTTCATCAAGACTGTGGAGGACCTGGAGGAGATTATTGTCTCAGCAGTGCCCGGCATCCAGTACGGACTGGCCTTCAACGAGGCATCAGGACCATGTCTGGTCCGCACCGGCGGCAACGAGCCTTCTTTGGTGGAGGCAGCCAAGGAGAATGCACTGGCAACCAAAGCTGGCCACACCTTCTACCTGCTTATCAAGAAGGCATTCCCAATCAATATCCTTAAGCAGATCCAGGCCTGCGGCGAGGTGGTGAACATCTATGCCGCAACTGCAAACCCGCTGCAGATTGTACTTGCCGAGTCGGAGCAGGGCAACGGCATTCTGGGTGTCATCGACGGATTTGCACCTAAGGGCGTTGAAGGCGATGCTGACAAGAAAGACCGGAAGGACATGCTGCGCCTGTTCGGATATAAGTTCTAAGCCCGTCAATCTTTCTTTCTGCTGAAGATGCAAAGTCCGGCGAAGGCCAGCAGTGCATTCAGAAGAAGAATCTCAAAACCGAAGGTGTAGCCGAACAGAAGTTCCTTTGAGTAGCGGTTTATCAGATAGCTTGCCACTGGTGATATGACTGAGATGAAGGGGACTGCCTTATCATATACTTTCCGGTTTTTCAGAAGCATGCCGAAACAGAACAAAGCAAGGAGGGGGCCATAGGTGTACCCTGCAATCATAAAGATTGTGGAGATCAGGGCATCGGAATGGAACGGTCTGAACCCAACGATTATGATGAAGAAACAGGTGGTGAATATCACATGCATCATCTTGCGGAGCTTCACCTTCTTTTCCTCGGAAAGATTCTTGCGCTTCTCAAAGCCGATTACATCCACACAGAATGTGGTGGTGAGGGCCGCGATTGTGCCGTCTGCGCTGGAATAACCTGCCGCCACAAGACCTATCATGAACAGGATGGAAGTGACCGAGCCGGCCGACAATGCAATGGTTGAGAAGATGGCATCAGATTTCTGAGGAAGGACGATATGATTATTATCAGCATAGGCGAGGAGCAGTATTCCCAGCCCCAGGAAAAGGGCATTGATGAGGACAAACAGTGTGGCGGTGATAGACATGTTTTTCTGGGATTCACGTGCGTTCCGGCAGGAGAGGTTCTTCTGCATCATATCCTGATCAAGCCCTGTCATGGTGATGGTAAGGCAGATACCTGATGCAAGCTGTTTCCAGAAGAAGGTGGCAGATCGCCAGTCGCTGTCATATATTTTCATCATCCCGGCTGCTCCTGCTTTTCTGAAGGCCTCAGCGAAGGATGATCCAAGCCCTGTCTTAAGAAGGTATAAAATTCCTGCTATGGCAAGGAGCATGCAGGTTGTCTGGAGCACATCGGTCCACACCACTGTCTTTATTCCACCCCGGAAAGTGTAGAGAAGTATGAGGAACAGGATGATTGCAGCCAGAACCCAGAAAGGAAGACCTGATTCCTTAAATGCAAATTCGTATAGTATGAATACCACGATATAGAGCCGCAGGGCAGAGCCGATAAGCCTTGAGAGCATGAAAAGAAATGCCCCTGTGGTCTGGGTCCTGGCACCGAACCTTTCTCCAAGATAACTGTAGATGGAAGTAAGATGCAGCCTGTAATACAATGGAATCAGGATAAAGGCGATTATGAGGAAACCTATGAAATTCCCGGCCACCACCCCGAGATAGGTGAACTGGCTCTGCCGAACATATCCCGGGACAGACATGAATGTGACCCCTGAAAGGAGGGTTCCTATCATTCCATAGGCTACAGCCATCCAAGGAGCCCTGTGGTTTCCTGTGAAATAAGCTTCATTGGAGTTTTCTTTGCCGGATACCAGCCGAGAGACTATAAGCAGCAGGAGAAAGTAGGAAAGCATCAATACACTTATTAACAGAATAGACAAATGACATCCCTCCTTTCTTCAATAGTAGTATACATTTGCCACCTTGACAATCGGCTGGGGGGGGGTAGAATAGGCCATCTCATTATTTATAACAGCAAAGGAGTTCTCTATGAAATTGAGAAATGTGATGGCGATTCTGCTTGCGCTCTGTACAGTGTTCTTCCTGGCCGGTTGTGGCGGTGGCGGCGGCGGTGGAAGTGATGAAGAAGAGGCGGCCACATGGCCTGTGGAGTTCTATTCAGAAGTAGGTGGTGGTTCCCCTGTATCTGCGATGAGAGTAGCTCCTGCCACAGGAACATATAAATATATTTATTTTTATGAAAACAAAACTTATGAGTCCGGCGACTTGAACAACGGTACCCTGAACAAGACAGGAGAGGGCTCCTACTCAGGTGGTGATCCGCATAACAACATAACTATTAGTCTTACAGGAACATTCGAGGGAAATAATCTGAATGGCGAATCGGTGGCAATCAGCTCCGGCTCACTTACAGTCGCAGGTGTTTCATTTACCCGCAGTGCCAGCAGCAATGGCGGTTCCAACGGAGGCAATGGTGGCTCTGGTGGTGGAAACGGTGGTGGCAACACACCTGCGGTGATTCCTGCTGATTTTGTAAAGGTTAACGGCGGTACGGTCTCAGGCCAGATAGCTGATTCAAATATTTTTATAGCTGGTAGAACTGTCCAAATCCGAGATCTTTATGTCTGTGACCATGAGGTGACTCAGAAAGAGTTTAAGCAATATATGAAAAATTATATGGTTATAGGTGGAAACAATGGAGAAAGTCCATCATTCAAAGGAGATAACTATCCTGTATGGATGACTACATGGTATTCCGCTGTAATCTATTGCAATTTGCGTAGCAAGGCCGAAGGTTTGACACCAGTTTATTATATTGAAATCGACGATAAAAACGAGACAGACATTTCCAAATGGATGACTCTTCCTCTTGAAGTTTACGATGATGGTGGCAGCGGTCATCTTGATCCTGAAGATTATTTTAATTGTGAAGATGGAAAATACTTCTATAACGGCAGGGAGGTTTGGGGACATTTCCAAGGTGTATTAGATTATGAAGGTAGCCTGCCTGATCCAGATGGCATAGGAATTAAGTTCAATAAAAATGCGAATGGATACCGTCTTCCTACAGAAGTAGAGTGGGAGTATATTGCACGTGAAGGTAATAATGGTATTCCAAATACACAGTATTTATACTCTGGAAGTGATACCTACGGCGAAGTTGCTGTCTGTGGCGATGAAATTAATGGTGGTTATGATGGTGCTGTTATTAAAACTAAAACTCCTAATGCTCTCGGTATTTATGATATGAGTGGTAATGCCTTTGAGTGGGTATGGGACTGGTTTGAAATTGAGGCTAATATTTCTGCATCTACACCGGATACCGGACCTGAGTATTGTTATCGTAGTGGAGTTGCTTCAGGTCGAGTTAAAAGAGGTGGTTCTTTTAATAATCCTTGTGGTCAAAGTCAAGTTAATTACAGATTTTACTATGCTCCAGGATATGCAAATAGAGGTGCCGGCTTCCGCGTGGTAAGAAACGCAGATTGAAGCAAAGCTATGTAATTTCAGGGGCTGCCAGTCGGCAGCCCTTTTTTTTCGCCCTCCCGCCTCATTTGAAAAAGGCCCTTATACACAGTCGACATACAGCAGAATACCATACTCCAAGTCCCGGAAAAGGTAGTCATAAACCACGCCAGCAAAAGGCATGCCCGTCGGTATTGCGGCCCGAAGGGAGCGCACCTTACCGAGCGGGTGTGCCTTATTGCTGGCAGGGAAGTTATAAATATTTTTCCCGGGACTTGACTTTATGTGGAAATCTGCCGTATATTAATAGTGTATAAAGAGTTTTTTGAAAACATATCCTTAGACAAAAGGAGGTAAAGCGAATGATGAATGCATTCCTTATGCCAGCGCCTGAAATGATGAAGATTACAGGACGCGCAGTATTAGTGATGGCAGCAGTGCTCGCGGTTGCAACAGCAGCTCACTGCTTGGGTTTCTGAAAATTGGGAGAACGAACCGAAAGGTTCGCTTTTTTTTTGCCCAGAGCCTTTCAGCGGCACTGAGCAATAGTCTTTCTTATTCCAGCTAAAAGTTCATCGTAATTGTGGGCCACACCGATGGTGGGGTTCTCGTCCACAATCCTCTGCGGAGGGCAGAAGAGCATTCCCCCGTCAGCCTCTTTGATCATGGAGAGGTCGTTGTAGGAATCGCCGGAGGCAAACACCTTCAGGTTCATGGAGTGGAAGCCTTCCACCGCATGCTTCTTCCCATCCTTCTGGCGCAGCTTATATCCGGTTATCATATTCTTGTCGTCCACAATCAGTGTGTTGCAGAAAATTGTAGGCCAGTTGAGCTGCTTCATCAGTGGCTGTGCAAACTGGTCGAAGGTGTCGGAGAGGATCACTGCCTGAGTGAAGGAACGGAGCTCGTCCATGAATGCCTTGGCGCCCTCCAGCGGCTTCATTGTGGCGATCACGTCCTGGATATCCTTGAGTGTAAGGCCATGCTCCTTGAGAATCTCGATTCTTCCTTTCATAAGAACATCATAGTCAGGGATGTCGCGGGTGGTGAGCCTGAGCTTCTCAATCCCGGTCTTCTCGGCTACATTAATCCAGATTTCAGGTACTAAAACTCCCTCAAGGTCAAGGCAAACAACAAACATTTCAGCTCTCCATATTAAAAGTGTATAGTCACTATATTTTTTGTATTTAAAAATATCAATATATATATTGCAAAAACCTTTCATAATTTGTATTATTTTGCGATAAAGGAAAATATTATGGATCTTGAGAAAAAATTAAGAAACATCGGTATCAGTGCGCATATCGATTCCGGAAAGACAACTCTTTCTGAGCGTATCCTCTTCTATTGCAACAAGATACACGCAATCCACGAGGTTCATGGAAAGGACGGCGTAGGTGCCACTATGGACTCCATGGAGCTGGAGCGTGAGAGAGGAATCACCATTGCATCTGCAGCAACCAACGTAGTATGGAAAGGTACCCCTATCAACGTAATCGATACCCCGGGCCACGTAGACTTCACTGTAGAGGTTGAGCGTTCCCTCAGAGTACTGGATGGAGCTATCCTGGTCCTCTGTTCTGTAGGTGGTGTTCAGTCACAGTCTATCACAGTAGACCGTCAGCTCAAGCGGTACAAGGTTCCACGCCTGGCATTCGTGAACAAGTGCGACAGAACCGGTGCAAACCCATACAAGGTTAAGGAGCAGCTCCACGACAAGCTGGGTCTCAACTCTGTGCTCATGCAGATTCCAATAGGACTTGAGGACAAGCTTGAGGGTGTTGTTGACCTGGTGAAGATGAAAGCTATCTACTTCCGGGGAGACAACGGTCTTGATGTTGTTGAGGAAGATATCCCTGCAAACCTTAAGGAGGAGGCAGAGGAGAAGCGTGAGCTTATGCTTGATGCTGCGTCCATGTTCTCTGACGAGCTTGCAGAAGCATATCTTAACGGCGACGAGATTCCACAGGATATGATCCACGATGCAGTGCGCAAAGGTGTTCTGGCTCGGGAACTGGTTCCTGTATTCATGGGATCCGCATATAAGAACAAGGGTATCCAACCTCTTCTGGACGCAGTAGTGCGCTATCTGCCTGCACCAGAGGATGTTGAGAACACAGCCCTTGACCTGGATGACAACGAGAAGGAGATCATCCTTAAGTCAGATCCAAGGATGCCTACTGTAGCCCTTGCATTCAAGCTTGAGGACGGTCAGTACGGTCAGCTTACATACATCAGAATCTATCAGGGTGTGATCAAGAAAGGCGACGAGCTTTATAACACAAGATCCAAGAAAAAATTCAAGGTCGGACGTCTTATCAGGATGCACGCTTCCACTATGGAGGATATCAGCGAAGGCGGCTGCGGAGACATCGTGGCACTGTTCGGTGTTGACTGCGCTTCCGGTGACACATTCTGTAATCCATCCCTGAACTACTCCATGACATCCATGTATGTTCCAGACGCAGTTATCTCCCTCTCCATCAAGCCGGTGGACAAGAAGGCTGCAGACAACATGGCAAAGGCTATCAACCGGTTCACCAAGGAAGACCCTACATTCCGCTGCTATGTGGATGAGGAATCCAACGAGACCATCATCTCCGGTATGGGCGAGCTTCACCTTGATGTATATGTAGAGAGAATGAAGAGAGAGTACAAGGCCGAGGTCACCACTGGTGCGCCTCAGGTTGCTTACCGTGAGACTATCACCAAGCGGGCAGACTTCGAGTATACACACAAGAAGCAGTCCGGTGGTTCAGGTCAGTATGGTAAGGTATGCGGATTCATCGAGCCTCTTGCAGAAGAAGGTAAGAACTACGAATTCGTCAACGAGGTGAAGGGTGGTAAGATTCCTACCGAGTACATCCCTGCTGTTGACAAAGGTTTCCAGGCTTCCCTTGCAAAAGGTCAGCTGATCAAGTTCCCTGTTGTGGGCGTCAAGGTTACTGTGAACGACGGTCAGTCCCACCCGGTTGACTCCTCCGATATGGCATTCCAGCTTGCAGCTATGGGTGCATTCAAGGAAGCTTATATGAAGGCTGCTCCGGAGATCATGGAGCCTATCATGAAGGTTTCTGTGGAAGGTCCTACAGAGTTCCAGGGCAACATCTTCGCCAGCATCAACCAGCGGCGCGGTATGATTGTATCATCAGTGGAGGACGGCGCTATCTGCCATGTGGATGCAGAGGTTCCACTCTCCGAGATGTTCGGATATTCAACAGTTCTCCGTTCCCTTACTCAGGGAAAGGCTGAGTTCACCATGGAATTCCAGAAGTATGGAAAGGTTCCAAAGTCTGTTTCTGACGAGCTTATCAAGAAGTATCAGGAACAGAATAAAAAATAAGGAGAAGAGCTATGGATAAATCAAAACTTACAAGCAAAAGCCCGCTGCGCGTTCTTGAAGAGAGCGTGAAGGGAGGACTGGATAAAGGCAAGGTCACTGTCATCGCATCCAAGAAAGGTGTGGGAAAGACAGCATGCCTTGTACATATCGCCATCGAGAAGCTGCTTGAGGGAAAGCAGGTGCTCCATGTCTCATTCTCCAAGCGCACCGACTACATCATCAGCTGGTACGAGGATCTTTTCAACGAGCTGGCAGCAGCCAAGAAGGTTGAGAATGTGGCAGAGCTCAGGGAAGAGGTCATGAAGAACCGTGTCATCATGAGCTTCGTTCAGGATGGAATTGTGGACAAGCAGATCCTGGCAAGCCTTGAGGCAATGATCGGACCGGGCAACTTCAAGGCCGACACTATCATCGTGGACGGCTACAACTTCCAGAAGGCAACCAAGGCAGACCTGGACCTTCTCAAGGATTTTGCGAAGAAGATGAATGTGGAGATCTGGATCAGCGCATCACTTAAGGCAGACGATGTCATCTTCGATGCCAACGACTTCCCTGTGGAGCTGACCAAGTTCAAGGATGATGTGGATATCATCATTTCTCTGCGCTTCAAGAACGATTTTATTCAGATGAAGGTAGTTAAGGACGAAGGCGGCGATGTGACCGACGAAGTCAAGCTGATGCTGGATGCCAAGACCCTGCTGATTGCAGAGAAATAATCAGGCAGGATGGACAGAAGAAAGCTGCTTGGCTGTCTGAGTGCCCTTGGGTGCGAGACACTTTTCGGCTTAAGCTATCTGTTCACCAAACATATCACTGCAGATGTAACCGTGCTGGCGCTTTTAAGCTGGCGCTTTTTCTCCGGCGCGGTTATTTTTTCCCTTCTTGTTCTGTTCAAGGCTTTTCCTGCTGCCGTTCTCTGAGCCAGGCTTTATCACTGCAGTCCTTTTCCTGGCTGCGGGCTGCTCGGTGCTGGGCTTTATACTGTACAATGCTGCCATAGGGAGCATAGGGGCCAGCCGGACCAATACTTTTGTTGGAATCTCCACTGTAGTTTCTATAGTTGCAGGTGTGCTGGTTCTGCACGAGAGCTTTACTCTGATGCAGATTATCGGCACTGTGATTATTCTTGCCGGAGTTTATCTGGCCAACTCCAGGTAGGTTATGTGAAAAAGTTTTATGCATATTGATGTGGAGGGGTACAAGCTTTTCAAGGATTACCAGCACTTTGAGAAAATCAAATAATCTGATATAATTAATACATGAGCATTTCCGATACATTCAACCTTATTTCGACAACTGACCTGCCGGAATACAACTCAACCGGCTATTTCTATATACATAAAAGGACAGGGTGCCAGGTCTTCCATGTGAAGAACTCAGACCCGGAGAACCTGTTTGCATTCATATTCCAGACTCCGGCTTCTGACAACTGTGGCACTGCCCACATAATGGAGCATTCGGTGTTGGCCGGCTCTGAGCACTTCCCGGTGAAGGATCCATTCCTCCAGCTTCTGAAGGGGAGCGTCTATACCTTCTTGAATGCCATGACTTACCCTGATCGCACTGTGTATCCAGCCTCCACTGTGGTGGAGAAGGACTACTTCAACCTGATGAAGGTGTACGGCGATGCAGTTTTCTTCCCGCTTCTCAGGAAAGAAACTTTCATGCAGGAGGGGATCCGCCTGGAGAAGAATCCCGAGGGCAAGCTGGAATGGCAGGGGATTGTATACAACGAGATGAAGGGGAGCTACAGCGATCCTGCAGCAGTGCTGGATGAGTATTCCAGGCGCACACTGTTCCCCGACACAGCCTACAAGTACGATTCGGGCGGTGTTCCCGAATCTATAACGGAGCTTACATACGACCGGTTCCTGGCTTTCCACAAAAAATATTACAGCCCATCCAACTGCCGCATCTTCCTTTATGGAAATATTGATACAGAGAAGCAGCTGGAGTTTCTGGAGAAGGAGTTCCTCTATCGCTTTGATGCAGACACAGGCAGAAGTGACTGTGTGCCTCTGCAGAAAAAAAATGACAAGCCTTTCCGTTTCGACACCACCTGCCAGGCCTCTGAGGATGCATTAGGCAGCGCATCGGTGAACTGGCTCTGCGGTGAATCCAACGACGTGGACTATATGCTGAGGGCCCGTATCCTTTCCGACATTCTGCTGGACAACCCCTCATCCCTCTTGTACAGGCGAATTGTGGAATCTGACATTGCCGAGGATGTAGCCTCTGTCACCGGCGTCTATTCCGGCATACGGCAGACTATATTCAATGTGGGTGTGAGGGGAATAGAGAAGGATCGGGTGGACGAGTTCGAGAGCTTTATAGAGGAGCAGCTTAAGGACATAGCTGCAAAACCGATAGACAAGGCACTGGTAGAGGCAGCCCTGAGCAAGGCTGACTTCCGCATGAAGGAGCTGAAGGTGCGGTTCGGCATGGTGCTCCTGGGACGCATAATGCCGGGCTGGCTCTACACCGGAAGCCCCACAGCAACGCTGTGCACAGAGGCGGCGCTGGGGCGGCTGAAGGCTGCATACCAGGCCGACAGCACTCTCTTCAATAAGTTCATAGAGAGCGAGCTTATAGCAAACCGCCACCGCAGCGTCGTCTCTGTGTTCCCGGGGCCCCAGCCCCAGGAACGGCTTCCGGGCGGGGAGGCATCGGATGCCGACACCGCTCTGTTCGAGGCCTACAAGAAGAGCACCGACAGCCTGGATAATCTTAAGAAAATACCAGTCCTGCACAAAGCCGATATCCCCTTCGATGTGGAGAAACCTGATTTTGTCAAAGAAATCAGAAACGGAAATACCATCTACAAAAAGCAAGTCTTCACCGGTGGCATAGTCTACACCGACCTCTTCTTCGATGCCTCTGCCCTGGGAGACGAGCAGCTTATCTATATGCCTCTCCTGAACGGTCTTCTTGAGGAGGTGGGCCTCCCGGGAATGCCATACTACGAAGTTGCCTCCAGAATGGATACCCTGGCCGGCAGCTGGTTCATAACCACCTTCTGCGAGCCCTGTCTGGATGCACCTGTTCTTAAGCGCCTTATAATGCATTTCGCCTCCCTGGAGGAGAAGACCTATGATGCTGCCAAGTTCATAATGCAGATGGCACAGCAGGGTCAGGTGACTGACCTGGAACGTGTAAAGACTGTCATTACAAGCATGCGCAACGATCTGAAGGAGGAGATCCTGGACAACGGCAACAACATAGCCATGATGTCTGCCACCGGGAAGTTCTCCGAGTCCTCCCACATGACTGCCCTGTGGAGCGGACTGCCTCAGCTTGCTTTCCTTGAGAGCCTTGATACAGAAAACGAGCCGCAGATGAAAGAGGTGGCAGAAAAGCTCCTCTCTCTCCAGAAATATATTTTCAGCCAGAACAGGATAATAAGCATCGCAGCATCATCTGACTGGGATATGGAAGGGTATGTATCATACCTTGATACACTGATCAAGCCCGAGAAATCAGGCCTTGTTCCATCGGCAAAGCCTTTTGCCCCGGAACTTCAGTCAGACTGCTACACAACCAGTGCTATGGTGAACTACAACTCCATGGCCTTCAGGGTTCAGGAGAAGGCAAAGAATATGGATATGGTGGCAGAGGCAATCCTTTCTCATGTCCTTACCACAGGACGGCTCTGGGAGACTGTGCGGATGGCTGGCGGAGCCTATGGTGTCGCTGCCATGTCAGACTTCATAGACCATCTTTTCCTATTCACCTCTTACAGAGATCCATCCCTGGAGAAAACCTTCAAGGCTTTCATCCAGTCCCTTGAGTACACAGCAGAGCATGGCATCCCGGAGAACATCCTGGATCAGGCCATCATCACCATGGTGGGGAGGGATCTTAAGCCCAAGACACCGGGAGCCAAGGCTCTTGAGGAGTGCGTGCGGGATATGAAGGGTCTTACCTGGGAACTTAAGAAAAAACGGCGTGAAATACTGCAGAAACTCACAGTCCGTGATATAATGAAATCAGCTGCCGCTCTTAGAAGTGCGTCAGAGAAGGCTGCACTGGTGACAATCGCCGGCAGGCAGGCTGTCAAGAAAGAGAAATCGTTCATCAAGGAGAAAGGTTTTAAGATAACTGACCTTTCAATCTGACCAAAAGGAGAAGCTATGGCAACAGAAGAGAACAAAATCATCTATTCGATGATCAGGGTGAGCAAATCATACAACCAGAAGAAGATTCTTGAGGATATCTATCTTTCCTATTTCTACGGAGCAAAGATCGGTGTGCTGGGCTTAAACGGCGCCGGTAAATCATCCCTCCTTAAAATACTTGCCGGAGTGGACAAGGAGTTCAACGGCGAGACTGTGGTGGCTCCCGGCTATACCATCGGATACCTGGAGCAGGAGCCTAAGCTGGACCCTGAGAAGACTGTGAAGGAAGTGGTTCAGGAGGGAGTTGCTGAGACAGTTGCACTCCTTAAGGAATATGACGAGATAAACGAATCCTTCGGCAAGGAGATGACCGACGATGAGATGGACAAGCTCCTGGCACGGCAGGGAGAGGTTCAGGAGAAGCTGGACAGCATAGGTGCCTGGGACCTGGATTCCAAGCTGGAGCTGGCTATGGATGCCCTCCGGTGTCCACCTGAGGATACTAAGATTGCAGTCCTCTCCGGCGGTGAGAAACGCCGTGTTGCTCTGTGCCGCCTTTTGCTGCAGAAGCCTGACATCCTGCTCCTTGACGAGCCTACCAACCACCTGGATGCCGAGACTGTAGCCTGGCTTGAGCACCATCTGCAGCAGTACGAAGGTACAGTTATAGCTGTAACCCACGACCGGTACTTCCTTGACAACGTTGCAGGCTGGATTCTTGAGCTTGACCGGGGCAAGGGCATTCCATGGAAGGGCAACTACTCATCCTGGCTTGAGCAGAAGGAGAAGCGCCTGGCACTGGAGGAGAAGCAGGAGACTGAGCGTCAGAAGACTCTTAAGAGAGAGCTTGAGTGGATCCATATGAGCCCTAAGGGACGGCACGATAAATCCAAGGCCAGGATCAACGCATACGAGAACCTTCTTAAGCAGGAGAGCGAGAAGCGGGACAAGGATCTTCAGATCTACATTCCTGCAGGACCACGGCTGGGCGATAAAGTCATTGTTGCCGAGAATGTGACCAAGAGCTTCGGTGACAGAGTGCTGGTGGAGAACATGAGCTTCAACCTTCCTGCCGGTGGAATAATCGGTGTAATCGGCCCTAACGGAGCAGGTAAGACCACACTCTTCAAGATGATAACAGGGCAGGAGAAGCCCGATTCAGGCACAATCTCTGTGGGGGAGACAGTAAAGCTTGCCTATGTGGAGCAGACCCGTGAGAAGGTGGATCCAAAGAAATCAATCTACGATGTTATCTCCGGCGGCAACGAGATAATCAAACTGGGCAATAGGGAGATCAATGCCCGGGCTTATGTGGCCCGGTTCAACTTCTCGGGCGCAGACCAGCAGAAGCTTACTGGCGTTCTTTCAGGCGGTGAGCGGAACCGTGTGCAGCTTGCCATGATGCTTAAAGAGGGGGCCAATGTGCTGCTTCTGGACGAGCCTACCAACGATCTGGATGTAAACACCATGCGGGCTCTGGAGGAAGGTATCCTTAACTTTGCAGGCTGTGTCATAGTAATAAGCCATGACCGGTGGTTCCTGGACCGTATCTGCACCCATATCCTGGCTTTCGAGGGTGACAGCAAAGTGTTCTGGTTCGAGGGCAACTTCTCGGAGTATGAGGAGAATAAGAAGAAGAGGCTTGGACTGGATGCGGACCAGCCCCACAGAATCAAATATCACAGCCTCACAAGAGACTGATTAGTTCATAGAGTATTGCGGCGGTAAGTCCCCAGATGATTTTATCGCCATACTTGTAGACATAGATATTCCGCTTTCCATTGGACCAGGTGCCATAGTACCGTTTGGGCAGCTTAAGCTCCTTGACAGGAAAGTTGCCGGTTTCGGTGAAGGAATCCACCTGGTATATATCTGGTTTTGTCTCTGTGAAGAAGGAGGAAGGCACTGCGAAGAGCTCTGCCACCTCTTTTTTGTTGGGTTCTGTCTCTGCCGGGCTTTCTATATTCAGTACACCGATGAATACATGGATTATGGCATCCCGATGGGAAACGATGCAGCCTGCTTTTGCAGTAATTTCGATTTGTGAATATTCTATCCCCAGCTCTTCGGCGCATTCTCGGATTGCACATTCTACAGGGGTCTCTCCTGGTTCCACCATGCCGCCGGGGAAACAGATTTCGCCGGATTGCCGTATTCCTTTGGCCCTCAGCTCGAAGAGGATGGCATCCCTTTTGCTGCCGATGAATGGAACTAATACTGCGAAATGATTTTTGAGCCTTTTCCCAAGGAGAAAAGGCTCATCTGGCAGTGAATCAATAAGAGAATTATATAAGTTCAAGATCAGTTGCTGAATTCTTTCTTGGCGTCGTTTATGTCTTTCTTGGCTTTAGCTTCGCCTTTCTTCTCTTCTGACTTAGCTTTGTCGCCAACCTGCTTGCCAGCGTCCTTGCCGCCTTCCTTGATCTCTTTTCCAGCCTTCTTAGTGCCTTCTTTAATATCCTGACCAGCCTGTTTCACGCTTTCCTTTGTCTGAAGCCAGAATTTCTTTGCCTTGCTCTGTTCCTCAGAAAATGCAAATGTTGGTGTAAGAATTGAAAGTGTAAAGATAATGGTTATAAGTCCGATTAATTTCTTCATGATATTCTCCTTTGGCGAGAAAATAAAAAAGATAGTCCCCATTCTTGAACAGGGGCATATTTTTTCTTGCTTTTTAATGTTGTCTACATAGTGTATTTTATTACTGGTTGGGTAGTTAGTCAATAACTTGCTTTATGGTTTTATGTGGTTGTTTACTGTCTGTTATTGTGTGTATCTATAATCTTTTGATGTCAATTTTGATGTCAACGCAAAATTTGCCTGTTCCTTGCCTGTTTTGAGGGTGATTGTTTCGCTAATAAATATATATAATCACGCACGCACGCAACGCCGCTATAATCCGCTATTCTTATGGGATATGGGTTTTTTATGGGTAAAATCTGTATGAAAAGTTGGCAAAATCTTGTCAAATTCTTGGCAAAATTCTGTATCGTTATGTCTCGGAATTTCCTTTTTTAATGTTCGGGTATGTTCGGGTATCAAGTGGAGTTTATTAGGAAAAAATCAGTCCGCAATTGGCCGCAATTTTCTTTGCCTTGATATATGCAAGTATGCTTTCTGCCCCTGCTTTCGTCTATGGCAATCCTCATGCATCTGGTAGGGTTTTAGAGTTTGCCAAAAAACTGCTGCCTTAATTCAACTATCCTCTCATGGTTCTTTTGGAGTTTCTCGGCCGTTTCATTAAACACGAATGAAAAGTAAGCATCAAGTGATATTCTCCAAAGTCTACCTATCCTTACTGCCTTTATCCGCTTCTCCTTGATGTACTTATAAACAGTCCTCTCGGATAATTCCAACTTGTCGGCAACTTGCTGCACAGTTAATAAATCACATACACCTAATTTATGCTCGTAATCTCTCAACATATCAACTTTTTTCCTTTGCTTGTTCTTTAGGCAAAAAAAACTTATATGGCCTATCTTGTATTTCATACAGGATTAAGTCCTCAACTTCCTTTTTTGCTTCAAGATGAAGTACATCATCTTCATATAAACAACACTTAATCATAAACAAGGGTGGTTGTTTTGATATTGAAAAACAGGTTTCCCCCCTCGGTTTTCCTTGACCTTTCCGTTCCCCTTTCCTAATGCGTTTTCTTTTCCTTTAACAATTTTTTTGCATTAACTTGTGCATTGGCATTATCACTTGCAATACCTTTAACAATTACATTAACTATATAGGTTGCCTTTGCTTCCATTGGGTAGCGTTCGGTAGCAATCGGATATATCAAGCCATTAAAGAAAAGGGGGCTGCCGTTTTAGCATACCCCCATTAAATCAACTGCAATCGGGCAAATCTCTTATGCCGCCGCCGTATCGGTTCTGCCTTGCTTGCTGCTCATAGCCCTGCGGCGTTTGTTGGGTTCTCTTGGGCTTGCTGCCGTTGTATCGGTTCACAACTTTTCGGGCAAGCCATTTTTTCTCATTCTCCCTCGCCGCCGTTGCCATGCTTCTGAAAATCATTCTTGCGGCGGCTGCTTGGGCGTTCTCGTATTCTTTGAAGTCCGGCATCTTGTATTTGCTTTTATCCGGGGTTTTGTTGTAATCATACAGGGCATACAACAGGGCGGCCACTATCGGAGTAATGCCTAATTCTGCCTTGCAATCCTCGATATGGTTGTAGAACAGAACAAGGGCGTTTTTCTCCCTCAATAAATCTGTCCGCATATCGGTTTTAAGTTTATCAACATCTGCCTTGCCCTCTGCATCAATATAGGGTTCGTAATCCTCACGATAATTGCTGCTCATTATGCCCCCTCGCCACATCTTCAAGCCATGCCAGGTATATGTCCTCTGCCTTGTCTGCCTTGTCAAAGATAAACGCTATATCAAGGTATTGGCCGTCTGCGGAGTATGCGACTAACACGCAATCACGCCGCCCGGCGTTCCTGTTGTCGCCATACCCCCGGGATATGCCGTCTTTGCCAGTTTTAAGGTTTACCCCTGTAAACATCTTTGCTCCCTCTAATTCAAGACAATGCGACCACTTTTTTAAGTGAAAGTCTTTCATTTTCCTAAATCCGATATAAGGAAGTCCGGCATCTTCACCTTTTTTATAGATGCTCGGAAAGTTTACAATAATTTCTCCCTCTACATTATCAAGTAAAAACCTTGATGCCGCCCCCGGTTTCCTTTTGAAGTGGTAAACGCTATCCGGGATAATGGAGCATAAACTTGACTGATTGTTAATAAGTGCTAAAATAGAAGTGCTTTCGTTCTGCATGGGTTCTTTCCCATACAGTACATTGTTTTCCGCCCCGGTTGCCCCCGGGGTGGTTTTCTTTATGTTATGCCCTTGCATCTGCACATTTCCCCCTGCCGTTGCTTTCAATCCATTTCCGTAAATCAGCATCTACGAAACGTACCCGGCCGCATACCTTTACTGACGGCAAATCCCCTTTGAGTACATACTGATAAACAGTCCCCGGTTTTACCCGTAAAATCTCGGCCACTTCTGCAACATTAAGAAGTTTGTTTTCAACTGCTACACTTCCTGCCATTTTCTTCTCCTTTGTAAATAAAGTGTGTTTCAACAGGTTGTTTATTTTTGCCCGTTGTTCTGATAGTGCCATTATCCTCTAAATTATTGCTGCTTGAAAGTTCCGTAAAAAAAACAAAAAAGTTATAAAAGGTACTTCTGCGTTGTAAATATTGTGTGGTTTTATGCAGTTATTGTATGTGGAGTTTGCAAAAACTATCCGTAATTATTTTTATTCGAATAGACTTCTTATAAACTTCTCGAATGATTTAGTGTTCGGGTTTATGTGGGTGTTGTTCTTGCTCATTGTATATAATGGTAAATCGAAAAGAGTTTCAAAAAAAGGCCAACGAAACATGATATACCTATCATACAGGTATCTCCAAAGAGTGATAAAACGCCGCAAAGATAACAAGTCTTTTTGCAAGTGCAAATATCCGGCTTCTGGTTTTATATATCCTTTGGTACATAGCCGCATCAAGTAGAGTTTGAAATGGGGGAGATGTGCCAACGCTTTTAATTGCTGCTTGGCGTTCTCACATAATACTGGTTTCAAGGTATGCTCTATATAATCATCAACTGGTATAGTGGAAGTACCATTTAATTCTGCAGCGTATTTCATATATTGCTTGCTGCTTGCTTGGTCTGTACTTCTTACGGCCTTGTCTGTGAAATATGCAACATATCGGGCTGCATCTACAATCCCGGCCTTTGCTGCTTTGTATAAATCTTGGTCTTTTTCCGCATCTGTCAATATTGGCATCATTTCCCCCGGTTTGCCTGTTCTTTGCCTGTTTAACAGGGTTTTGTGGCCTGTCCTACCATATCAAGCCCCCAAAATCTCCAACTGTATCTTGTTAATGTCGGCCAGTTCGTTGTGGGTAAAGTGGGTGTAGTGGTCTGTCATCTTTTCGTCTGCATGGCCTGTTATTGCCCGGATTTTGGCATCTGCTATATTGCCTGCTCGGAGTGTGGTGTTGTAGAAGTGCCGCCAACTGTGGAATGTGATATTACGCCGCTTGGCTTCTGCCTTTGATATTCCCATAGCCGCAAGTGCTTTGAACAGTCCGCCATAGACAATATTATAAAGTGGTACAGGTTCTTTGCCATTGTAAGAGAATATAAATCCGCCCCCCTGTGGGCAAAGTTCAATCAGCATATCCCGGATAGTTCCCGGTATAGGAATGTCCCGGCTCTTGTGGTTCTTGGTGTCCTTGATGCCGAACATGGAATAACTATGCGATATAAACAGGTACGGGTTGCCCGTTTCATCATCTTTTATATCTTCCCGGCGTAATGCTCTGACTTCATTCAATCTTAATCCCGTTACGGCGGCCAACATATTGGCGGCGTATGCTATCTGGTTGTTATTCCAGAACGTACCGATATTACCCGGAAAAAGAAGTTCCCTTGCTTCCTGTGGCGTTAAGATGCCTTTTTCCTTTGGCCTGTCAATGTAAGGTTTGACCCCTGCACAAGGGTTTGCCAGTAAATAGCCTTGCTCTACGGCATACCCCAACATGATATTAAGGAATATCCGAAATCTGTTTATTGTGGCCGGGGCAAGTCCTTGCTCTGCAAGATGTAGCATATAGTTTTCAACTTTCTTCTTGGTTATTTCCTTTAACTTCATGTCTTTGAAGTAGGGTAGTATGTGGTTGTTCACATCTGATATACGCCTGTAAAGTGTCGGCTTTGACAGTTCACGCCCTCGGAGTGCTTCCTTTTTAAGGTAATCAGATTTGCCCTCTGTCCAGAAGTCTTTAGCAAATACACCGAACAGTTCATTATCCTTGCTTGCCGGGATTAAATGCCCTGCCTTTGCTAATGCCATACAGTAGGCCATAGCCGCCGCCTTTGTGGTTTTTCCTGTGGTAAATCTTCTTCTGATGCCGTCTGCATCATACGCATAGTAATAGAAAACTGACTTGTTCCCGGCCTTGCGTTTGCATAGTGTAAATTCGTTTCTCATTCTCTCTCTCCCCGGGCTTTGATGCCAAAATTGATGCCAACGGCATTTTTAGCATCTGCCGCCCGTTTTTTAATCAGAACAACGGGCAAGAGAGAACAACGGAAAATATGGGGTTTGTGGCCAGTTCGTACCCGGCCGTCGCCGCCATACTTCCCTTGTTCGATTAATAGTCCCCAGGGGAGTCGAACCCCTCTTTTAAGAATGAGAATCTCATGTCCTAACCAATAGACGAGGGGACCATCAATTTCTAGCTGCCCGGTAGGGACTTGAACCCCAAATGCAAGAGCCAGAATCTCGTGTGTTGCCAATTACACCACCGGGCAAAGACAATTAACATTACATAATTGACAAATAATTGTCAACAGTCTTTATCTTTTAAAAAATTATAATAATAATCCAGGCTGTCCACCATTGCTTCCCAGGAAGCCTCGATTATATTCTCTGAAACACCTATTGTATCCCATTCCTGCCTCTTGTCGGAGGAGCGGATAAGTACCCTTACCTTGGCCGCTGTGGCAGACTGCGGGTCGTAGATTCTTACCTTGTAGTCGATAAGGGAGATACTCTTTAGGAACGGGTAGAGGGGCTGCAGTGCTCCCTGAAGCGCCACATTCAAGGCATCCACAGGACCTACGCTGATTCCTGCTCCCATGACATTCTTGGTGGCTGTGGTCATGAACACCCGGGCCACTGTCTTGGCAGGAGCTTCTCCTGTCTTGAAGGATTCCAGATGATAGTTGTTGAGCTCCATGAAAGGCTTGTACTTCTTAAGGCACTTGGCGATGAGAAGCATGAATGAGGCCTCTGCAGCTTCATATTCGTAACCTGCAGCCTCTTTGCTCTTCAGCAGCTTGAGCACCTTCTGCACCTCAGGGCTGTTCTTGTTGAAGTCGCCGAACTTCTTCATCTTTGCCAGCACTGTGGATTTGCCGGAAAGCTCGGAAAGGAGTATCTGGCGGTAGTTTCCTACGGCAGATGAAGAGACGTGCTCTATAAGGTTGCCTGATTTAAGGACAACATCGGTATGTAGCCCTGCCTTATGGCTGAAGGCTGCCTCGCCCACATAGGGCTGCCGCTTGTCCGGCAGTATGTTGGCCAACTCGAAGAAGTAGCGGGAAGTGTGGGTCATAAGGTGAAGCCGGTCTGCCACATTCACTGTATTCATGGTCTTCAGACAGATATCCGGTGCCAGGACGCACAGGTTGGTATTTCCGCACCGCTCCCCCCAGCCGTTTATGGTTCCCTGCACATGGTCGATATTGTCAAACTCTATGGCAGTGAGGGAATTGGCTACAGCAGTGCCGCAGTCGTTGTGGAAATGAACTCCGATAGGAGGATACTTTTTCAGCTTGATATTGGAGAGGGTCTTATGCAGCTGCATAGGGAGGATTCCGCCGTTGGTGTCACACATGACAAGCCGCACAGCCCCGGCCTCTTTTGCTATATCCATGGTCTTCAGGGTATACTCCCTGTCCACCAATAGGCCGTCGAAGAAGTGCTCCAGGTCGAAGATGACTTTGCAACCATGATCGGTCAGGAACTTGACAGATTCAAAAATCATCTCCAGGTTTTTCTCCGGGTCTACCCCCAGGACTTTCTCGGCATGGGCTCTGGATGCTTTCCCCACCAGGGTCACATATTCAGTTTCTGCCTTCAGCAGAGACTGCAGGTGAGGATCTTTTTCAGTCTTATCCTTAGGGTTCTTTGTAAAGCCGAAGGCAACCACCTTTGCATGGTTCAGCTTGATCTTCTTCATCCGCTCGAAATAGAGTGCATCCTTCTTGTTGGAGGAGGGGAAACCCCCTTCGATGAAATCTATCATCAGGTCATCCAGCTTGCGGGTGGCCAGAATCTTGTCTGCCAGGCTGAAGTTGATGTCTATTCCCTGGATTCCGTCCCGGAGTGTGGTGTCAAAGAGTTCTATCTTTTTCATTCTGCCTCGCTCTCACTGCTTATCTTGGATTTGTTCAGGGCACTCAGATATGCCTTGGCGCTTGCCTCAAGAATGTTGGTGGAAGCACCTTTCCCTGAGAATTTCCTTCCGTCCACATTGATGACTACCGAAGCCTCTCCTACTGCCAGACGGCTTGGACTTACTGCCTGGATAAGGAATTCTTCCAGGACCGCATGAAGTCCGGTCACCCGGTCTATGGCATTGAACACAGCCGAAATAGGACCGTCGCCGATGGCTGCTTCCTGCTTCGTACCATTTGCATCCTCTATCTCCACAGTTGCAGTGGAAATTCCTGAGTTGCCTGAAAGGATACTGAAATATTTCATCCGCATGGTGTCGGTTTTCTTCCCGAGCTCGTCATTTACAATTGCTATTATATCCTCGTCAAAGACCTCGATCTTGCTGTCTGCGATCTTGAGGAATACCGGGTAGATTTTCTTGAATTCGTCGGAGGTGAGCTTGAAGCCCAGCTGCCGTACCCTTTTCTTGAAGCCGTTGAAGCCGGAATGGCGGCCCAGAACTATATCGTTGTGATCCTTTCCTATGGATTCGGGGGACATGATCTCGTAGGTCTCCCTGTTCTTGAGGACGCCATCCTGATGGATTCCGGACTCGTGGGCAAAGATATTATCTCCCACCACAGGCTTGTTCTTCGGCACTGGGTAGTTGATGGTGTTTGCCACCAGCCGTGATGTTTTATAAATCTGCTTTGTGTTGATTCCGGTTGTGAAATGGAGCATGTCCTTCCGTACGTTGAACACCATGGCCAGCTCTTCAAGGGAGGCGTTGCCGGCCCGCTCTCCGATACCGTTCACTGTAACCTCGGCCTGCCGTGCTCCAGCCTGGATGCCCGATATTGTGTTGGCGATTGCCAATCCCATGTCGTTGTGGCAGTGTACAGAGAGGATTACTTTGTCTATGTTGGGCACATTTCCCTTGATAGCCTGGATAAGGGCGTAGAATTCCGATGGTGTGGTATAGCCCACTGTGTCGGGGATATTGATGATCCTGGCTCCTGCGTTGATGACTTTCTCAAGCACTCTGAAGAGGAACTCCGGGTTGCTCCTGGTGGCATCCTCGGGAGAGAACTCCACCTGATCCGTGAACCTGCGGGCATAGCGGACAGCTTTTGCTGCCATGGAAAGAACCTCATCCTCCCTTTTCTTGAGCTTGTACATCATGTGGATAGGAGAGGTTGCAATAAAGGTATGGATAAGAGGATTTGCCGCTCCCTTGAGAGCTTCTGCAGCTGCATCGATATCGGCGGTCAGTGCACGGGCAAGGGCAGATACACCTGTGGTGCGCACCTTTTCGGCAATCAGCTTGACTGCCTTCATCTGCACCGGTGACGAGACCGGAAATCCTGCCTCTATATTGTCCACACCCAGCTTTGCCAGCTGTTCTGCTATGTCCAGTTTCTGCTCTGGGCTCATAGCTGCGCCGGGGGCCTGTTCGCCGTCCCGGAGTGTGGTGTCAAAAATCCTTATTCTTTCCATAATATCCTCGCTTGTTAAAAAGCGGTTTTTGCTTTATACTATTATCGGAGAGTTATATGAAAAAATCAACTGCTTTTATTATATGTATTCTACTAGTATTATGTTGTGGTTTCCTGTCTGCTGACGAAGCTGTGCAGGAGGGTGATGCAGTGATGTGTCCAGCCGGCCTGTTCCCAGACCGGGGCTACTATGGTGCTTCTGACACTATTGCTGTAGGGAGCATAGTAAAGGTTACAAACAAGTCCAACAGCAAATCAGTTGATGTCTACATTGTGGACAAATCTGATTCCTTCATGGTGCTCTCCTATGATGCTGCATTGAAGATAGGAATAAAGCGCAAGAACAGCGCGGTGGTGCAGGTTTCTGTAATCCGTGCCGCATCTGCGGCTAAGCCTGAGAAGCAGCAGGACAAGATTGTCCCTGTGGCAAAGAAGAACTATCAGCTTCTTCCAGATGGAGTCGAGGTAGCTAAAGAAAAAGCCCCGGCTGCTGCACCGGCTCAGACCCAGGCTCCGGCACAGAAAAGTGCTCCTGCCCCTGCAGTGAGACCTTCCGCTGTTCCTGTGGCAGCAGCTCCTCAGGAAGAAGAGGGAGCTGTGTTCGAGAACATCAAGGATAAGGTGGTGGCCTTCATAGCAGCTGACGATGTGGACCAGACCGCTGCCAGATATGTCTCTGCCGAGACAGTGGGCAAGAGCCTGCCAAAGCCGGCCGGCACATTCTATGTGCAGCTTGGATTCTTCTCCAGTCTGGATAACGCAGAGCAGATCGCTTATACAGTGCAGACCAGCTACCCAGTCCTTATAGTTAGCAAGGAGATGACCACCTATGTGGGCTACCGGGTATTGGCAGGACCGGCTCCTGTGGCAGACAAAGAGGATGTCCTGGGCGATTTCAGGGACGCAGGGTTCCCAGATGCCTTTGCCAGCTTTTAAATGAGCGAGCTGCTTTTTGATTTTGACAATGAAGTTCCTCAAAAGCCTGTAAAGGAAGGCCCGGAAGCCCGTATAGCCGAGCTTTCAGACCTGCTGCGCAGGTATCAGAATGAGTATTATGTACAGTCCCGTCCCTCTGTCTCCGATGCTGAATACGACCGCCTTTTTGACGAGCTTCAGGCATTGGAGAATCAGTATCCGGAGTTCAAGAAACCCGATTCTCCAACCCTCCGTGTCGGTTCCGACCTGGAAGCTGATTTTGCCGAGGTGGTTCATGCTATCCCTGTTCTGAGCCTGGACAAGACCCATTCCAAGGATGAGCTTATGAACTGGGTCACCAAGACAGAGAGAAACTGCGGCAGGGCAGAGTTCATAGCTGAAGAGAAAATAGACGGAGTCTCAATAGTCCTGACCTATAAGGATGGCCTTCTGATACAGGCTGCAACCCGTGGCAACGGCTTTGTGGGCAACGATGTGACAGCCAATGTGAAGACAGTGAAGAGCATACCCCTTAAGCTTACCCAGCCTGTGGATCTGACAGCCCGGGGGGAGATATATCTGCCATTGGAGGCTTTCTCCCTGGTGAATGACCGCTTGGCTGTACCCTATGCCAACCCCCGGAACTTAGCTTCCGGCACGCTTCGCAGGCAGAAAAGCTCCGAGGCAGGGGAGATACCCCTGGACAGCTTTATCTACGAAGGATTCTTCCCTGAGAAGGATACTCTTGCCACCCATAGGCAGGTGCTTGACCGTCTGAGGGAGCTTGGGTTCAAGGTGAACAGCCGGACTACACTGTTCTCGGCAGGGGATTCCCAGGCTATTGCAGATTACATAGAGAAAGAGCGGGAGGAGCGGAAGAGCCTTCCATACGAAATAGACGGCCTTGTTATCAAGCTGAATGATATAAAGATGCGGGAGGAACTGGGCTACACCGGCCATCACCCGCGGTGGGCCATAGCCTACAAGTTCCAGGCTCCGGAGGGCATCTCTGTAGTCAAAGGCATCGATGTGCAGGTTGGACGTACCGGCCGCATCACCCCGGTGGCCAGGATAGAGCCTGTGGTGGTGAGCGGTTCCACTGTCTCCAATGTGACACTCCACAACCAGGATTATATCGACATGCTGGAACTGGCGGTGGGGGACAAGGTGACAGTTTCCAAGCGGGGTGATGTGATTCCTGCGGTGGAGGCTGTGGTGGAGAAGAACGAGGTGGGAAACCCGGTATGGAAAATGCCCTCCACCTGTCCGGTCTGCGGCAGTGCACTTGTGCTGGATGGTGCCCACCACTTCTGCAAAAACCTTAAGTGCAGCGCCCGGGTCAAAGGACAGATCATCTTCTTTGCATCTGTCGCGCAGATGGATATAGAGACATTGGGAAGCGAGACCATTGAATTCCTGGTGGACAACGGCTTTGTCCACAGCATCCAGGAGCTCTACACCTTTGATTTCCATCGCCTTAAGGATTACCCGGGCTTCGGTGACAAGAAGGTGGACCTTATCATCAAAGGGCTTGAGAAAAGCAAAGAAACCGAATATCTCAAGGTTCTCTCTTCCCTGGGAATTCCCGAGATAGGCAACAAGGTGAGCGAGATTCTCATCAAAAACGGCATTGATTCCATAGACAAGCTTTATGAGGTGGTGGACTCGGGGGATATAGAACGCCTCACCTCCTTCGAGGGAATAGGGGAGAAGACCGCCCAGATCCTGATAAAAGAATTCTCATCTCCTGCGCTCCGTGAGCAGATAGAGGCACTGCGTCAGGCAGGCCTTAAGTTCCAGCAGGAGGCGCCACTCCAGAAGGAGCTTATAAACAATAAATTCCAGGGACAGTCCTGGTGCATCACCGGCAGCTTTATAAACTTCAAGCCCCGTACTCTGGCGGCAGATGAGATAGAGAAGCGGGGCGGCAGGGTGGTCTCCCAGGTCACAGGCAAGACAACTCATCTTCTTGCAGGAGCAGATCCGGGAAGCAAGCTGGACAAGGCCCGGGCCAATGGAGTCACTGTCATTGTTGATGAGGATGAATTTATGCATCTCCTGGCAGAGACTTGAAAATCTTTCTGTTAGGACTTACAATTCGATTAAGAGGTTACTGCTATGGATGAACAGCTTTATCAAGAGATCAAAGGAAATATAGATCAGGTTCTGGAGCAGCTTGCTGCTTCTGCAGCCCGGGCCGGCCGTAAGGAAAGGGATGTGCGCCTTATGTGCGTGACCAAGACCAAGCCCTATGAATATGTGGAGGCCGCATATAAGACAGGCCAGCGTCTTTTCGGCGAGAACAGGGTGAACGAGCTTTCAGAGAAGTTTGCAAATTTCTATACTGACGGCGAGGTGCACCTTATTGGCCATCTGCAGAGGAACAAGGCAAAGGATGCGGTTAAATACGCTTCCTCCATCGACTCCATCGACAAGTACGAGACAGCAGTTGCGGTGAACAAATACTGCCAGGAGTTCAACAAGAAGATTGATATTCTCCTTGAGTACAACACAGCGGAGGAGGCCTCCAAGAGCGGCTTCACATCCGAGGACGACTTCTTTGCCACCATTGATAAAATCAGGGAGCTTCCCAATATCAACATCCGGGGTCTTATGACCGTAGGTCCCCTCTATGCAGACCTGAACACTCAGGAGGGACGGGAAACTGTACGTGGTGCTTTCCGCCATCTGGTTAAGCTTTTCAACGCAGTGGATGTCCGCCATCCTGACCTGAAGATTAAAGAGCTTTCCATGGGCATGTCCTCCGACTTCGACATTGCCATCGAGGAAGGATCCACCATAATCCGCATCGGAACCAAACTGTTTGGAGCGCGTCAATACAACGTATGAGAAGGACTCTGGCACTGCTGCTTATTCTTCTGTTATCTCTTCCTGCAGGACTCTTCGGAGCCGACAGCAAATCAAGCACCAGCAACAAGGATGAGCTTGAGGATGTCTATCCGGATCTTCTGCCGGAACCCTATGATCCTGATGAATATCCAGCATGGACTAAGAAGCTCCGACGTGCCACAGTTGTCTTTGTAGGAAGTTACCCGTTGTCGGTATTCTTCACCAAACTGGGAATGGATCTATACACTTGGGGCTATCATAACTTCGATTCTGAATATTCCCCTGCCATTCTTGGCGGAGGCGGTGATAAAAGCCGAAAGATGACCACCGACGAAATCAAGAGGGTAACTCTGGCGGCGCTGGCTGTCTCCGGGGTAGTTACACTTGCTGACTTTGTCATCCAAGAGATAAAGGAGAACAAGAAGGCCAAGGCGGCCAAGGCAGCGGAAAAGAAATGGAAAAAATCCAACTGACAGTCGAAACCTTGGAAGCCCCTGTCCGGGCCGACCGCTATATAGCTGAACATACCGATATAAGCCGCAGCCGTTTGAAAGGGGAGTGCACCCTTAAAGTCAATGGAAAGGATGCCAAACTTTCGAAGAATGTGTGGGAAGGGGATGTGATAACCCTTGAGATTGCCGAAATAAAGGGACCTGAGGATATCGAGCCCCAGAAGATGGATCTGGATATAATCTACGAAGATGATAATGTGATAGTGCTCAACAAGGAGCAGGGGATGGTGGTGCACCCTGCCGCAGGCAATTTCCAGGGAACTCTGGTGAACGGTCTCCTGGATTATGTCTCCGGCATCGAGGAAGAGTTTGATGACGATACAGTGCGCCCCGGTATTGTCCACCGGCTGGATAAGGATACGTCGGGGGTCATCATAATAGCCAAGAATCCCCAGACCCACGAATTTCTCTCCAGACAGTTCCGGGACAAGGTGACACGAAAAACCTACATTGCAATAGTGAGGGGGCGTCTTCCCAAGAAGCACGATATAATCGACACTTATCTGGCCCGGGACCGGCAGAACAGGAAGAAGTTCACTGTCCCGTCGGGGCCTAAAGGGAAGCAGGCAATAACAGAATATCAAGTGGAGAAAGAGTTTGGCAATTACACCTTCTTGAACCTTTATCCCCACACAGGCCGTACCCATCAGCTCCGGGTCCACATGCAGCACCTGAACGCCCCCATCCTGGGCGACCCCATCTATTCCCGGGCCGACAGCCAGTTCCCAGATGCCACTCTGATGCTGCATGCCGCAAGCCTTGAGATTTTTATTCCAGGGGTGGAGACCAAGATGATGTTCTGCGCCCCTATGCCGCAGCGTTTTAAAGAGGTGCTGGAAGCCCTTTCCGGTGGAGTTGCCAAGTGAAGCTTTACACCATATTCCAGCCCTACGAGGTGACCAATACCTATCTGCTGCATCAGGATGGGGAAAAGAATGCGGTTATTGTGGACCCGGGGCGTTTCGATCTGAACCTGCTGAACCTGGTGGAGGAGCATAATCTGTATATTTCCCATGTGCTCCTGACCCATTCCCACATAAACCATACCCATGGCATCCCGACCATTATGAAGATTTATGATGCCCAGATATACAGCATGAAAAGTTCAGTCTTCGGTTTTAAGACCAACCTTATTACTGCGGAGACCACTTTCAGCCTGCCGGGCATGGAGGTGCGGGCCATCCCGATGCCTGGCCATTCTGAAGATTCTGTCATTTATATAATAGAGAACATGCTGTTCACCGGGGACACTCTTATGGCTGGCTATACGGGACAGACTGCCGGCCTTTCGGAGCAGAAGGCCATGACTGCCCTTATCCGTCAGAAGATATTCGGCCTGGAGGGGGAGTACCTCCTGCTGCCGGGGCATGGATCTCCGTCAACACTGAGCGCCGAAAAGAAGAGCAACCTGCTGCTTCAGGAATAATCAACCATAATTTTTTCTTATAACTTTTCCCACATTTCATCTCGTTTTCGTCTTAAATGTGCAAAATCTCCAACTAATTGATAATGTTTTGTTATCACTTTTTCCAATCTTATTATAAGATTTTATTATGAAAACCATAATGTTTCCTTGACAAAAGCATCAGTTGGGTTGAAATTGAATATAACAAATCTTTAGGAGGAAACTATGAAAAAGAGTTTAGTTGTTCTCTTCCTGATCCTTTGTATCTTACTAGTTTCTGAGACAGCATTTGCCAAAGGAAAATCAGAAGGAGATTTCAAGGCAGTAATGGGCAGTTCCAGCTTAGGTGGAACATGGTATTCCTGCGCTTGTAAGATCGGTGCAGTTGCAGAACAGTATGAAGGCCTTAATATCACAGTTCAGGCTACTGGTGGCGGAGCAGAGAACATCCGTCTCATGGCCCAGAACGAGGCTCAGCTTGGACTGGCAGAGCCAAGTATCGCTTCATATGCATATAATGCTACAAGCATTTTCCAGGGAGATCCGCACAAGGACATCCGCTTCATCACAGACTTGTATCCAAACGCTCTTTGCGCTATGGTAATGAAGTCTGGAGACATCAAGACCTTTGAAGATCTTAAGACCCCTGCAGGCGGAAAGAAGAAAGGCTTCTGCTTCGGTTCACCAGGCTCTGGGGACGAGCTGGTTTGGATCGAGGCTCTTTCTGGCTTCGGAATCACCAAGGACATGCTGGACTGGAGACCACTCTCCCACTCCGAGCGTGTAACAGCTTTCAAGGACCGCCAGCTTGAGTGCTTGGGCTATGCTACTGCACAGCCATCAGGTTCAATCATGGAGGCATCTGCTCAGACACCTATCCGTCTGCTGGCTATCGGCGGCAAAGACCGGGAAAAGATTCTGAAGGACTATCCATGGTATGATCCGTACACAATCAAGGCAGGAATGTACAATGGCGTTGACCAGGATGTCGAGACCATCAGTATCGGTGGCTATGTAATCGTAAACAAGGATGTTCCAGAGGAATTTGTTTACAAGATTCTCAAGGCTATGTACAGCAAGGAAGGACTTGCACAGGTTCAGGGTGTATCCGCAGGAACAAAGGCTGTGAGCCTGGAGACTGCTCTCGGCGGAAACAAGGATGGAAAGATTCTTCCATTCCACCCAGGTGCTACTAAGTTCTACAAAGAGATGGGCATGATTAAGTAATAAGTTGCCTTATGGGTGACCATAAGGCGATTTAATAAAAACTATAACGGAAGTTTATTTAGGAGGCAGAAAGAATGGGAAAGAAATTATTTGTACTGGGAGCAGGTAATATTTGCGGCTGGTCTCTCAGAACTGTTTCAAAGCTTACAGATAAGAGTCTTTTCGAGAAAATCACTATCGGTGACATCAATGTAGAGGGCGCCAACAAGCTGAAGGATGAGCTCAAGGACCCAAGAATTGATGTAGTGAAAGTTGATATTGTCAATGACGAGGCAGGTGCTATTGAGAAAATCAAAGGCTATGACCTGGTTATGGACGGAACCAAGATCAGTCTGAACGGAATCTCCACAAGAGTTATCCTCAAGGCTGGCTGTGATGGAATCAACCTGAACGGAATCGGCGCAGAGTATCAGTACAGCGACGGTTTCAAGGAAATCGGCAAGATTATGGTTCCTGGCTTCGGAATGACCCCAGGTATGACAGATGCAATGGTACAGGCCGGATCAAAGCTGCTCGACAAGATTGATACAGTAAGAATCAGCCACTGTGCATACAGACCGATCGCTTATTCTCCTTCCATCTTCGAGACAACATCCATGGAGTACGATCCTGAGGATCCAGGAAGAATGGTATATGAGGATGGCGAATACAAACACGTTCCTCCATTTGCCCGGGAAAGACTTATCCCATCTCCTGCCCCCTATGGAGTAACTCCACAGTATATCATCCCGCATGCTGAGACCAGAACTGCAAAGCAGTGGCTCTGCAAGATCGGCAAGGAACCAAGACTCATCGAGGTAAGAGGAACATGGCCACAGAAGAACATGAGACTCATCAAGGCTCTCTATGAATGGGGTATCATGCAGAATGACACCTTCATCTGCGACGGCAAAGAGATGAAGATCATGGACGTGCTGGGTCAGTACCTGTATCAGAAGGAAGTAGGACATGTAACCGATTTCTACGGCTACTGCCTCTATATCCAGATGCTGGGCGAGCGGGACGGAAAGAAGTATGAGGAAGTATACTACCATACACACCCATCTTCTGACGGAAGCGTACCAGGATGGGAAGGACTCAATGCATACATCAGGAACGTAGGTACACCGATGGGTGCAGGTGCAATCCTCATTGCACAGGGCAAGAGCCATGGAACAGGCTGTGTAGTTCCAGAAGAGGCATTTGACTGCGAGGATGTATTCAGGATCTGTGAAGAGACCGGAATAAAGGTACACCATACCGAACGGGAAATTCCAGATTATAACTATTAACTTTTTCTCTCTAAAAATATAGGGCGGGTATGATAGCTTCGTATCCGCCTTTTTTTCTGAAGAAAGTATTTGCAAAAAATATATAAATAATGTTATTATACTAAAAGGGGAGGAACGATGTCTAAGATTCTGAGTGTCGGTATCGATATCGGCACTACTACAACTCAAGTTATTTTCAGCCGTATCACAATAGACAACACAGCCTCCTATTTCACAGTTCCCCGCATATCTGTCCTTGATAAGGAAATCATCTACCAGAGCCCTGTTTTCTTCACTCCCCTGAAACAGCAGGTGTTCATAGACGGCGACAAGGTCAGGGACATAGTTGCAGCCGAGTTCCAGAAGGCGGGCTTCCAGCCTTCCCAGGTGGATACCGGTGCAGTGATAATCACAGGCGAGGCCGCCAGGAAGGAGAACTCCAAGACAGTGCTGGATACGCTCTCGGACTTTGCCGGCGACTTTGTGGTCTCCACTGCAGGGCCAGACCTTGAGTCTGTCATCTCCGGCAAGGGAAGCGGAGCTTATCAGTACAGCATAGACAACCTGTGCACCGTGGTGAACCTGGACATCGGCGGTGGAACCACCAACATAGCCCTGTTCGACAGCGGCAAAGTCACAGCCAAGACCTGCTACGACATCGGCGGCCGCCTGATCAGGCTGGACAAGGATGGCACGATCCAGTACATAGCCCCCTCGGCCCAGTTTATTGCAGACCAGATCGGAGCCAGAATTGCAGTCGGAAGCAAAGGCGATGTAAGCACTCTGTCCCGGATTACCGATGCTATGGCCGATATTCTGGCCCAGTCGGTGGGCCTTAAGGAGTTTACGCCCTTGGCCGAGGGTGTGCGGACCAGGACCAGCAGCAAGGATATGCTGAGGCAGCCTATAGAGCGGATATGTTTCTCGGGCGGCGTGGCAGACTGTGTAAAGAGCACCTCGGATGACCTGTTTGCCTTCGGCGATATCGGTATTCTCCTGGGCCGCTCCATCCGCAGCAACCCGTACTTCGCAAAAGCCCGCCAGATAGAGGCAAGTCAGACTATAAGGGCCACAGTTGTGGGTGCCGGCACCTACACCATGAACCTGTCGGGCAGCACCATCTACTATTCCAGAGGCATCTTCCCCCTCAAGAACACACCTGTGTACAAGCTGCCGGCCAATGTGGAAGAAGCTATATTCAAGGGCGAGGGACAGCCTCTTATGGAAGGGCTTGAATGGTTCATGTCCCAGTCCAGCTCAAGCCAGATAATACTGGCAGTGAAGGGGCCACACAACCCCACATTCCAGACTCTGGAACTGGCTGCAGGCTGCCTTGTGAAGTGTGCAGAGACTGTATTGCCAGCTGATGCCCCCCTCATTGTCATTTCGGAAGAGGATATTGCAAAAGCCCTTGGTATAGCCATGAGCAATGCCTCGGATAAAAAACGGAAAATCGCCTCCATCGACAGTGTAAGCGTTGAGGATGGGGATTACTTAGATATCGGGAGCCCTCTTATGGACGGGCTTGTGGTTCCAGTCATCGTGAAGACGCTGCTTTTCGGATAAGGGGATAGATGTGAGACTGAGTACTGTTTTAGCTGGAAAAAGCTTCGAGTTCAAATCTATCAAGGAAGTGCTGGCAAAGGCCAACGAGGCCAAGTCGGGGGATCAGCTGGCAGGCATCGCCGCAACCTCGGACCTGGAGCGGGTGGCGGCCAAGGCCGTGTTAAGCCGCCTTCTGGTGCGGGACCTGCGGGAGAATCCGGTGGTCTCCTATGAAGATGACGAGGTGACCCGGATTAATCAGGATTCCATAGTGCCGGAGGTTTACGACGGCATCAAGAACTGGAGCATTGCAGAGCTCCGGGAATACATACTTGACTATAAGACCACCGAGGATGACATAAGGCGGCTTTCAAACGGCCTTACCGCAGAGGTGGTGGCAGGTGTGTGCAAGCTCATGAGCAACCTGGATCTGGTCTACGGTGCCAACAAGGTGCGTGTCACAGCCACCTGCAACACCACCATAGGCAGACGGGG
>JAEEGJ010002632.1_pt1 | contig 85835 bp, 70 predicted proteins | sample 8958761 | NCBI WGS metagenome assembly JAEEGJ01 (sample SAMN16246546, study PRJNA631951) | gut metagenome | biome: gut microbiome; feature: rumen; material: RS-attached | host: Bos | place: Iran: Karaj | collected 2018-10
GTCTTGCATCACAGCGTCTGATGCAGGAGGGTTACGGTTTCGGAGCTGAGGGTGACTGGAAGACAGCCTGCCTGCAGCGTACTCTCTGGGTTATGAACCAGGGTATGCCCAAGGGTTGCTCATTCCTGGAGGATTACACCCTGAACTTTGCCGCCGACTGCACATCAAGCCTGCAGAGCCATATGCTGGAGATCTGCCCTCTGATTGCTACCGGTAAACCCAAGCTGGAGGTTCACTTCCTGGGTATAGGTATCCGCAAGCAGCAGACAGCACGTCTGGTATTTACATCCAAGACCGGCCGCGGTATCAAGGCAACCGTTGTTGACCTGGGTAACCGTTTCCGTCTTATCACCAGCGAGGTTGAGTGCATCGAGCCCAAACCAATGCCAAAACTGCCTGTTGCATCGGCCCTGTGGGTTCCGCAGCCCACTTTCGAGATTGGCGCAGGTGCATGGATTCTTGCAGGTGGTACACACCACAGTGCATTCTCATACGATATCACTGCCGAGTATTGGGAGGATTTTGCCGAGATGTGCGGTATAGAGTACATCGGAATCGACCAGAACACCACCATAAGCGGTTTCAAGCAGCAGCTCCGTAACAACGAGGTTTATTACATGCTCAATAAAGCCCTGAAGTGATATGAACGCACGTAGAACTATAGAAGCCGGCCGCGCTGTACTGGGAATTGAATTCGGTAGCACACGTATTAAGGCTGTGCTGATTGATGAGGACCAGAGACCTATAGCCCAAGGCAGTCATACCTGGGAGAACCAGTTGGTTGACGGACTTTGGACTTACAGCAACGAGACTATATGGTACGGTCTGCAGGACTGCTACGCCAATCTGCGTGCCGATGTACTCAAACAGTATGACATTGAGATAGAGGACCTGGCCGCAATAGGCATCAGCGCCATGATGCACGGCTATATGGCTTTTAACCGTGAGGGTCATCTGCTGACACCTTTCCGTACCTGGCGTAACACCAACACCGGTGAGGCCGCCGCCGTACTGTCAAATCTGTTTGTATATAACATACCTCTGCGCTGGAGCATATCACATCTCTATCAGGCTATCCTGAACGGCGAGGAGCATGTTCCACAGATAGGCTATCTGACTACTCTTGCCGGTTACATCCACTGGAAACTCACAGGCGAGAAGGTGCTGGGTATAGGCGATGCATCAGGTATGATACCTGTAGATCCCGAGACCAAGACCTACCGTGCGGATATGGTGGAGAAGTTTGACAAGCTGGTAGCTCCCAAGGGTTATCCCTGGAAGCTAGGTGAAATACTGCCCAAGGTGCTTATGGCAGGCGACAAAGCCGGCGTGCTTACAGAAATCGGCGCAAGACATCTGGATGTATCGGGCCACTTGAAACCCGGAATTCCGTTCTGCCCGCCCGAAGGTGATGCAGGTACCGGTATGGTGGCAACCAACTCTGTCAAGCCGCGCACCGGTAACGTATCGGCCGGAACATCATCATTCTCAATGATTGTTCTTGAGAAGGACCTGAAGAAGCCGCATGAGGTGATTGATATAGTGACTACCCCCGATGGCAGCCCAGTGGCTATGGTTCATTGCAACAACTGCACCAGTGACCTGAATGCCTGGGTCAACCTGTTCAAGGAGTTTGAGGAGGTTATGGGTATGCCCGTTGATATGGGTAAGATATTCACAAACCTGTTCAACACTGCTCTCAAGGGAGACCCCGACTGCGGTGGCATAATCAGCTATAACTACGTTTCAGGTGAGCCTGTTACCGGTTTTGCCGATGGCCGGCCGTTGTTTGTCCGCTCTGCTAATGACACTTTCAACCTGTCCAACTTTATGCGTGCCGTGATAAGCGGTGCCGTTGGCGTGCTTAAGATTGGTAATGACATCCTGTTCAAGGAGGAGAAGATCAAGGTGGACCGTATAACCGGTCACGGAGGTCTGTTCACCACTCCGGGCGTAGGTCAGCGCATTTTGGGTGCCGCTCTTAACTCGCCTATCTACTGCATGAAGACAGCCGGTGAGGGAGGTCCCTGGGGTATGGCTATCCTGGCATCATACCTTATCAACGGCAAGAAGAACCAGACACTGTCTGAGTATCTTGACGAGGAGGTATTTGCCGGCGACACAGGCACATCGGTTGCTCCCACCCCCGAGGATGTTGCAGGTTTCAATGCCTATATCGACAACTACAAGCAATGTTTCCCCATAGAGGAAGCCGCTGTCAAGTTCAAGAAGTAAGCGCTACAAGGTAGTACTGTATTTAATAGATAGGCTGGCTAATGTTTTGTTAGCCAGCCCATCTTGTTTTATCGTCATTGTTTCTGAAATGAAGCGACCTCAATAGGGTTTTTTAATGCCGTTTTTATCTCATGTTCATGTATAAGACAGGTTTGCTTGCATATTTGTCTGACAGCAGGCTCCTTATCTGCTGATAATTGTCGTCGGAGAATGGTAGGACAACTGCGGGACGGCGGCCTTCAAACAGGTCTTTCACAGCCGATTCCATATCATCAGGCGAAACTGTTATGCCTTCTAATGGATTGCCGGTGGTTAATTTAGTGCAAACGTATGCTCCGTTTTTTGATATTGACCGCCAGGCATCTTTTATTTGGGATTGCAAACCGTTAATGGTCTTATCACTCCATTCACGAACTTTATCCTGGCGTTCCTGTAATTTTTGCGTTATTTCTTGATGAGTCTTTGTTAAAGACTGCTCATAGTCGGAACGCATGCTTTCAGATAAGCTTTCCCGCAGTTTCTCATATTCCTGAGTCTTTTTCGTTAAATCATCCCTCATCACCTGCAGTTCCTCTTCATATTTCTCGGTTAATGATTGAGCCTCTTTCTGGGCTGATCTGAACGCATTGATGAAAGTCCTCATCTCCGGTGTATTCAATGCACCTAGGTCCTCGTTGCTGTAGGCTACAGACACTAACAATGAGCTCACATTATCATCAGATTCCACCTCGGCTTTTGCATCATACAGATAAATCCATTGTGGAGTCTGAGGTGCACTCCCATCGTTAAGTCTGAAATTGATGGGAACCGAATATCTTACCTTAACATTCTTGCCTCCGATTTTTCCCGGAGTCCAGGCTGGCATCTGGCTTATTGCCCTCAGTGCCTCGGCATCAAGCAAGGGATCTACGGATAGTGCCACCTCGGCATCTGTAATTGTGCCGTCGGTATCAATAGTGAATGATATCACTACCCTTCCCTGTATTTTATTTTCTCTGCATAATACGGGGTACTTGATGTTATTGGTAAGATACTGGAGCAAACCTGCCATACCGCCCGGGTATTCGGGCAATTCTTCTGCATTCAGGAAAACGTCATCCTCAACATCGTTTTCAACTTCCCATTCAACATCTTTTAGTTTAGTCAGGGTTATGACCGGTTCATCCGACCGTATGTAACCTTTGAATTCCTGATATCCGGTCTTGATTATCCTGATCATGTATTCCGGATTGTATTCTCTCAGAATAAAATTACCGTCTTCATCGGTAAAACTGCTATAGAAAACAGTTCCTGTCAGGTTCATTACACTGATACGTGCATTGACCACGGGACCGTCATCATCTATGACCTTTCCGATGAGATAACCGTCTTGGGCTATTTTTGCGGAGATATTTGCGTCATTGGGATAGTAGTTTCCCAATTCAATCATGTCAGCCTTGATTTCGGTACGGGCAAAAAGGACAGATGTCATTCCCAGCATGGGAACAAGGAGCAGAAGCCATATAAGGCGACTTTTCCTGGTTTGATTCTTGTTCAACATAATAATTCTCTTTTTAATGTTAAGGTTAAATGAACTGGCAAGCGCATAGGCCTCTGCACCTACAGTCCGCATTATTAGTAGTTTCTGATAATCTCCGTTGCGTATGCCATAACGTTTGATCACTTCGCTATCGGCTTCATATTCGTGAACTATCTTTATCTCCTGCAGAACAAACCAGCAAGCCGGATTCACTATGGTGCAGGCCATAAGGAATACCAAATCGGCAGAATGCAGCAATCTGATGTGTGAGTATTCATGCCTCAGGCTTGCCCGGCGGGCAAATCCGTTTTCTGTATCTGATATTACAATGTAATTCATCCAGCTGAACGGCCCGAAATCCTCATCGTGTGTGACAAGCCATACGGTGTGGTTAAGATGACGCCGCTTTTTACCTTGCAGAAACCTACGGGTCCGGACTGTCTGGCGGCCCCAGCCAATCATCAGCATCAATACATATACTGAATAGGTGCTGATTAACATGACCGCCCAAAGGGTGGTTTTACTGTTACTTTGTGGTTGGGTAATGGCATCGGCTGTCACCGTTATCGGTTCACTGCTGAATGGGAGTGTTCCTGACAGTTCACGGGCAAAAACGGAATCCTCTATAGAAAGGTTGCTTGCCAAAGGATTGCCGTCAGGGATACTTATGTGCACAAGGGGAAGAAGCGCTGAGAGCACCGTTGCTCCCAGCAGGTAAAACCGGCTGAAGCGGTAGAATGTGGTTCAGCTGAATACCGCCTTATAGATGGTAAGCAGAACTATCAGGGCAAATGCCCATTCCAATATGTAAAGAACTATACTACCCATGATTTTTACTTTGCGTTTTCGGCCATATGGATAAGGTCCTTCAAATCATCAATGCTTACCTCCTGCTGCTGTACAAGGCAGGATATGAAATCCTTATATGATCCGTTAAAGAAACGTGCCACACTCTCCTTGTTCATCATCTCAATGTATTTGTCACGGTTAACAGCAGGCTCATACATAAAGAACCGGGCTCCCAACTCTTGGTGCTTAATCATTCCGCTTATCTCCAGACGGCGCACAAACGTAGTCAGCGTATTGAAGTTAGGCTGGGGCTCCGGCAACCGAGCCAGAATATCACGCATGGAGAGCGCTCCGTTATCCCAGAGCACATTCATGATTGCAAGTTCTTTATCTGTCAGTTTCTTCATACCGTTTTTTTACGTAGTCCTATAAATTATTTCTATCCCTCATCAGGTTTTCACTGCAAATAAATTACATCTTGTAAAAACAACCAAACATTTTGACAATTTTTCATACTTTTGTTGTAAATATAAACATTCAGGCATCCTTTGACACAATAGTAACGGTTCCTTCCCTGTCAAAAGACAAAGAAGGAACCGTTCCTATTATGTTACTCTATTAAAGTCAGTTGGCAAGGTTTGTAGTATTTCCTACATATCGGATATTAAGGAGACGTTTATTGCGGAGTACGCTTTTTACATCCGTCAACTGGCCACTTTCCACGTTTCGGGCTACATTCAGAGCAACATTCTTTATGTGCTTGCCATCAGATTCTGCTTTGTCAATGTATTTCTCTAGCTGGCCAACATCATCAAGCTTTTGTTGACTTGTGCTTATAACCTGCTTGCCATTGTTGTCACGGCGGTTTTCCGTTATATGTGCCTCCATTCCATTGGCCTTAATCTCCAATATGAGCTCATTATAGGGGTAATAATCCTGTTTTTCAAGACGAACGAAATTGACACTCTTTATTTCCTGTTCCTCAGTAAAATAACCATCAAATGATACTGAAAGTCTATCATTCGGATCCACTAACTTGAAAGAGAACTCCCCGTTCATGTCGGTAATGCTTGCAGCGCGGATACGGTCTCTCGAATCCATTTCATATATATTCACCCGCATCAAAGGAGCATTATCTGATACATCAACAACCATCCCTGTTATTATATCACCCGCTTTGACAGCCTGGGACTCATCCGATGTAGGATTCATCGATTGTCCTGACTGACCGGTGTAACTTACATCAGGTTCTTTGTAGCTTTCCATAACAAGGAGCAGCAGCATCCTGTAGCGGAGTGTTTCTTTCAGGTCAAAGATTGGTCCCATGGGAACATCGGGATGCATTGAAAGGCGGACTTTCCGAATCTTCATACCGTCTGATATTGCCTGATCTATGTAATCATCAAGCTCCTCTACACGGATTTGTTTCGGGGTGGTCTCACTCCTGAAACGATCCTGGCCGTTCTCATTATCAAACATTACTGTCGATACATACAACCTGACGGGGGAATTTGTGACCCTGATACGCAGATCCTTATTGACTTTGTCGTCCTTGACCACGTAATTGCCGGCGGAAGATTTGACTTCTTTTTTGATGAGTTCGCCTTGAGCACCATATACTTTGGGTTGTGCTTCAGAGATTTTCATCGCATACATGCCACGGGCAAACTGCTGCTGACTGTCGCTGCATTGGTCATAATCCTTTCCGAATCTGCTCACACACAGTTCATCGCGCAGTTCATTATATGCTTTTTGCAGCTCATACCTTACATCACTCCAAACGCCAGCCGATGAACTGCGGTCATATTGTAATGATAATACATGTTTTACAGTAGTCTGAACAGTTCCATAACCATCTATGTCATAATCTTCAATAACAGGGAGTCTGCTATCATTATCAGGATTTTGAATGAACTGCTTGGCAAGATCCTTGAGCTCATCAATTGTTATAACCCTTTTAATCAGTCCGTTATTTACATATATCTCATTATTTTTGTTGATTTGTATTGTCATGACATTCCTTTGACGAATGATCATTTCATCTTTTCTTGCTGCTTCACGTGATAATTCTTCAGTTATTTCCTCATCATCTCCAATAACCCTTATGTACTCGGCACGCGTTACAGCAGCAGGAGGGGGAGGAACAGTTCTTGCAGAAGCCGAAGAGCTGGTCCTTGTAGAAGCAGGAGAGCCGGAAGAATAATCAATCATAGGTTCAGGTAACCTGAAAGACATTTCAACTTTACTTTGCGTGAAACGTAATTTATCATCCATATTTACGGCCTTCTCTGTACGCGCAAACAGGACAGATGTCATTCCCAGCAGGGGAATCAGGAGTAAGAGCCACATGAGGCGTCTCCTCCGGGTTTTGTTCTTGTTCATCATAATAATTCGCTTTTTAATGTTAAGGTTAAAGGAGCTGGCAAGCGCATAGGCCTCTGCGCCGACAGTTCTTAGGATAAGTAGTCTCTGATAGTCCTGCTCTTGGATGCCGTAACGGTTGATCACTTCGTCATCGGCCTCATATTCGTGGACTATCTTTATCTCCTGGAGTACCAGCCAGCACACGGGGTTTACTATGGTGCAGGCCAGCAAAACAACAAGGTCTATCGAGTGTAAGAGTTTTACGTGAGAGTATTCGTGACGCAGGCTGGCGCGACGGGCAAACCCGCTTTCCGTATCGGATATGACTATGTAGTTCATCCAGCTGAACGGTCCGTACTGCTCACCGTGAGTGACCAGCCAGACGGTGCGGCTCAGACGGCGGCGGGGCTTGCCGTACAGGAACTTGCGGGCACGGATTATTCCGCGGCTCCAGCCTATTATTAGGGTAAGCACATAGATTGAATATGTGCCGATGAGGAATACCGCCCAGAGGCTGGTCTTGCGTTCGGGTCCAGGCAATGAGGTTGCCAGGTCGGGGGCATCGGCCCACATAGTCTGGGGCTCAGCGGCAAACGTGAATGTCCCTGACAGCTCCCGGGCAAATTCCGTCTCCTCAATTGAGAGGCCGGCTGCCGGGGTGCTGTCAGTGATAGTCACGTGCACAAGGGGGAGAAGGGCCGAAAGCAATGTGGCTCCCAGCAGGTAAAACCGGTTGAAGCGGTGCAGAGTGGTTCCGCTGAAGGCCGCCTTGTAAATGGCCAACAACACCAGCAGGGCAAACGCCCACTCTATTATATAAAGGACTATGCTACCCATAATTACTATTTCTTTTCTACCATTTTAATTAGCTCCTTAAGCTCTTCCACGCTAACCTCCTGCTGCTCTACCAGACAGGAGATGAACTCCATGTAGGATCCGCCGAAGAAACGGTTCACGCTCTCCTTGTTTACCATCTCGGCGTATTTCTCGCGGCTCACCGCCGGCTCGTAAAGGAAGAATCGGGCACCCAGTTCCTTGTGGGTTATCATGCCGCTGCTCTCCAGACGGCGCACAAATGTGGCCACCGTATTGAAGTGCGGCTGCGGCTCGGGCAGGCGCTCCAGAATGTCACGCATCGACATGGGCTCTCCGTCCCAGAGCACGTTCATGATTGCAATTTCCTTATCGGTAAGTTTTTTCATATAGCTGGTTTTGTCAAGTTTTAAACTAATCTCTGCTGCAAATAAACTACATTTTGTAATTACTTCCAAACATTTTGCAGTTTTTTTTTAAAATAGTACAATTGGGGTCAGGCCCCTTTTGTATCATTTTGGCAAAATAGTACAAAAGGGGCCTGACCCCAATTGTACTATTTTGCTAACTTTGCTGCAAAATTTGGAAAGATGGCTAAGATTAACAGTATAGGTGTGCTGACATCGGGCGGTGATGCCCCTGGTATGAACGCTGCAATCCGTGCGGTCACGCGCTCGGCAATATTTGCAGGCTGGAAGGTTTACGGTATCTATCGCGGCTGGGAGGGCCTGATTGACGGCGAGGTCAAGGAGTTCACCACCGAGAGCGTATCGGGCATAATCTTTGAGGGCGGCACAATCCTGCGCACAGCCCGCAGCAAGAGGTTCCTTACGGCCGAGGGCCGTGCCCAGGCGTTTGAGACCATAAAGAAGTTCGGAATTGACGCCCTTATAGTAATAGGTGGTAACGGATCGCTCTCCGGCGCACAGGAGTTGTCGGCCGAATACGACATCCCGGTTATCGGCCTGCCCGGAACCATCGATAATGACCTGTACGGAACCGATAACACCATCGGATATGACACGGCGCTCAACACCATCGTGGAGTGCGTGGATAAGATTCACGACACCGCAAACTCGCACAACCGCATATTCTTTATAGAGGTAATGGGGCGCGATGCAGGATTCCTGGCCATGAACAGCGCAATAGCAGCCGGAGCCGAGGCCGCAATCATCCCCGAGAAGTTTACCGATATCGACCAGCTGGCTGCATACATTGAGCGCGGCATCCGCAAGTCCAAACGCAGCTCGATCGTTATTGTATCGGAGGCCGACGGAGGTGCAATGCATTACGCCGAGCGTATGCACAACGAGTATCCGCAGTTTGATGTCCGCGTATCGATTTTAGGCTACGTTCAGCGCGGAGGCCGCCCCAGCGCCCTGGACCGTATCCTGGCCAGCCGTATGGGTGTAGCAGCCATCGAAGCCCTGAAGGAGGGACAGCGCAACATCATGATTGGTGTGGTGAACGACAAGATGGTCAACATCCCAATAGCCCAGGCCGTAAAGAAAGACAAGCCTATTGGCGAGGAACTCATAAACGTACTATCCGTACTCTCCATTTAAATAATACAACTATGATACAAGCAGGAGACAAGATGCCGCAATTCAAGGCTATGGCCCATGACGGCCGGGAGTATTCATCAAGTGACCTTATTGGCAAGAAGACTGTAATTTACGTATATCCCAAGGATAGCACACCGGGATGTACGGCCGAAGCCTGCAACATCCGGGACAACTACCACACATTCCTGGCGCAGGGTTATCAGATATTCGGAATAAGCCGAGACTCAATACAGAGTCATATTAAGTTTGCGCAGAAGTATGAACTACCCTTCCCGCTCCTGTCAGACCCCGACCACGCAATTCTGGAGCAACTGGGAGCCTGGGGCGAGAAGAAAAACTACGGTAAGGTCACGATGGGCACCCTGCGCAAAACCTACATATTCGACGAGAACGGTATCTGCACCCGCGTTATAGAGAAGGTGGACACCAAGAACCACACTGCCCAGATACTGTAATTACACAAACTCTTTCAGGAAGGGCTGGAAGTTGTTGCTGGAAGGTGAATCTATGATTGCAAATACAATCTTACTGAACCTGCCCTGAAACTCATTTTCGTCAAGCACCTGATGGAAAAGGCGAGCCATCTGGGCGGGCGGTGTACAGAACGCTCCACAACCCAATGCGCCCAGCACAAGGCTATCGTGGTTCTTGAGCGCACCAATCCTTAGGATAGTGCGTATTTTCTCTTTCAGGATTGGCTTGTCACTCTCCGGGATATTGCCGTTATCAAGCTGGTTGTGCCCGTGCTTGGGGTTGTAATTCAATGATGCTACCGATATTACCGCAGCCCGGAACGGCTCGTCCAGCAACGCATAACCTTCATCTTTTGTGGCACGGAAAAAGGTAATATCCGGGCTGTAGATACCGCCATAGGTATTGTCCATGGGATACCGCTCGGCACGCCGTTTTACACCCACCATATCGGCCAAATCACCGGTACAAAAGGGGCCTGACCCCAATTGTACTGTTTTAGAATTCGTCTTGGGCGTAGAGGTAGTCCAGCAGGGGTGACGGGTAGTCGCAGTAGTCTGCAGGAGTGAAGAATCGGGCCAGCTCCGCTTGGGCGGTCTCCAGTGAGTCCGATGCGTGGATGATGTTCTCCTGATGACTTACGCACAGGTCACCACGCACGGTGCCGGGCATTGCCTTTCGGCCGTTGGTGGCGCCGGCCATCTCGCGTACTACGTTTACGGCATCGATGCCCTCCCAGCAGCAGAGTACCACAGGTGCAGCCATCATCGACTTCTCTATTATAGGATAAAAAGGTTTCTCCACCATGTGCGCATAATGACGGCGCAGGATATCGGCATCAAGTTGCTGCATCTTCATGGCCACAAGCTTGAGGCCGCGTCTTTCAAACCGTGATATTACCTCACCAATCAGCCCGCGCTGCACAGTGCAGGGCTTAAGTATTACAAGTGTTCTTTCCATACCACAAAATTACTAAAAGTGACGCAAAACGAAACGACCCCTTTGCGTCACTGTCCAAAAATTGGACACTTTTGGGCAAAAAAGTGCGTTTTTGGATTTTTTTCTTGGAGGATGGTGCGCGGTGATGCTATTTTTATGGAAAACATATAGTCCTATGTTCAGACATTACATAACCATTGCCCTGCGTAACATCAGGAAATACGCATTGCAGAATGCCGTTTGCTGCATCGGTATGGCAGCCGGACTTGTTTGCCTCAGTTTTTCCGCGCTGTGGATTCTTTTTGAAGAGTCATTTGACAACTTTCACAAAGATTCGGACCGGATTTTCACTTTACTTGAACACTCTCCCTACTCAAGTAACACTTCCATAGAAAAATTCAGTCCGGAATTATTATCCCCGTTACTTGAATTCAGTCAGGTTGAATCATACACCAAATGGAATATAAGGAATCATGATAAGGTAAAGGAACTGATTGCCGATACCGCATTTTTCAGTTTCTTTGATTTCAGTCTGCTCCAAGGAAACCGGATGTTCCGGCAAGACACCAACTACGTAGCCCTGTCCCAAGACTATTCAAAAAGGCTGTTTCCCGATGGTAACGCAATAGGAAAAGAGTGCTATGGGAAAACCGTATGTGCGGTCATCGCACCTTTCCAAGGACCATCATGTCTGAGTTTTGACATATTGTGCATGCATATCTTTCCTGAAATCACACCAGGGGTAATCGCCGTAATGCCGGACCAGGATGAAAACGCTCCGTTAGCAATTACAATGGTCCCGGTTTCTTATTCCCATGAGGACAGATACCCCAATGGATTCTTCAAGATTCACAAAGGCACTGATACCAAATGGCTTTCGGACTCATTAAGCAAGGTAATAGATGGGAGCCGATATTATCTTGACGCTCCCAAATATGAATTGCTGCCAATAAGTGATGTTCACAAGCAGGAAGCGGCCGGCCAGATGTACATAGGCTACAAGCATGCCAGACTGTTTGCCTGGGCCAGCCTTCTGCTCACTCTTTGCAGTCTGGTGAATTTCCTGCTGTTCAGCCTTAACAGGACAAGAAACAGGGAACATGAGATGGCGCTCAGGATAGTTCATGGTGCAAACGGCAGTTCGATACTAAAGATGATGGCAACAGAGTCCGGTATCATACTGGGTACAGCATCACTTCTGGGATATCTTGCAATAATCCTGCTTAAAGACAGGTTCCGTGATATGGCTGATGCCGACATGACCGGAGGTTATGTGCTTTGGGGCGGTTTATCGGTCATAATCATTGCATTTGCCGTTTCAGTATTTATAAGCATTATATCGGTGGGTATAGTCAGGAACAGGACAATTCAGAGTTCCATCATCCGTAAAACCAGCAAGAGGTTCCGTAACATAAGCATAGGAATCCAGCTGTTTGTCAGTATTCTGTTTCTGTTTGTCATTATCTGCATGCTCCATCAGTTCAGGTTCCTTAGAAACAACAACTGGGGAATCAGGATAAACGATATGGCAGTTCTTACCATCACAAATCCCGATCATAAGGACATGAATGGTCTTCAAGGGCGCATGAGTTATTCGCCCATAGATGAACGCATGCCGGATATCGAGAGCCCATCGACCTTTATTAACCGCATAGACGGACAGTTCGGTATCACGTCCCGACTGAACAGTCTGCCGTTTGTAGAGGGCGTTTACACCAATATAGGTGGATTTTGTGATATCTATGGGTCAGTCGATATGATCTGGAAACACCGTGGGACCTGGATTAACGGCGATGACAACATAAGGACCAACATAGCTGGCATTATTGACACCTCCCTGCTTAAACTGTTCTCCCTGAATGTGCTTGACGGAGCAATACCGACCGACAGGCCTCTCAGGGACGATGAGATTGTAATTACCAGGAATCTCCAGCGTGAACTGGGGCTTGGGGATATAACCCAAGGGCCCACCCTGACTATCAGAAGAGGGTATCGGACACCATCAAGATTTGAGTGGGTGGACGGACAACCTACAATCACAGGAGGAGAATATGCTGAAGTAACAAACATATTCCAGGTAGTAGCCGTAGTCAGTGACCTGTATCTGACTGATTTCAACAAGGAACCGGAGAGTTATATCCTATGTGCCCAAAATAACCGCAAGCTGTTGGGGCAGATGGGAGGCCAATGGTCCGAAACCCATGTCAGCATCACATACCAACCGGGAAAAAGGAAAGAGCTCAGCAACAGGATCAATGAAATAATGGAGCCCACCGGACTTTCATACGAACTCAATTATTCCGAGGATTATTTCTATGAGAAACTCACCAAAGACCGCCATCTCTCACTGATAATTGAGATCCTGGGGATACTCTGCATGCTCATATCGCTGGCCGGCATATACTCCACAGTAGCATTGACCTGTCAGGAGAAGAAACGCGAGATTGCCCTGCGCAAGGTACATGGAGCAAAGGTCCGTGACATACTGTCCATATTTGCCCGTGACTATGGTATAATCCTTGCCCTGGCATCGTCCCTTGCATTCATTATAGGATATATGGTTATAGACCGATGGCAGCAGCATTTCCTATGCAAGGCTGATATCAGTTGGTGGATATACGCTTGTGTGTTTGCCTTTACGGCAACGGTGATCATTGCCACCGTGCTGAACCGCGTGCTAACGACCGCCCGACAGAATCCGGCCGATGTAATCAAGAGCGAATGATATGACGCAAGGGGTCATTTCCTAATGCGTCGTTTTTTGGCACAAAAACTGTTAATCGGTTTGCGGTCAACAATAATATTCATACATTCGCAAACAATTAATCTGTCCATAACTCCTTAATTATGAGAAATCCAGTAATCCTTATCACCGCATTGCTTGCACTCATCTCTTGCGGCAACAAAAACAGCACACAGTTCATTCCGGTACGGCAATCTGAGAGCAGGATGTTCCTTGACTCCCCGGAGGTGGAGCGCACCTACATCATGCTTGATGAGAGCAGGATTGAGGCTACCGTTGTGGATATTGAGAAGGTTATAGCCGATGACGGCAAGCTGTTCATATCGCACAATTCAAGTTCCAGTCAGGAATATAATCCCCGGGAGGTGATATCGGTCTTTGACATGAACGGAAACTATCTCAACAATATAAGCCGTATCGGACGCGCCCGCAACGAGTACGTTAACCTGGACGCGTGGTGTCTGGACACCAGGAGAAAGGAAGTAGTTATAGTTGATGCGTTCAGGACGATAAAAAGATTCAAATATGACGGAACGTTCGTCTCATCGGTAACAGTGGATCAGGCTTCGGTTTGGGGAATCCAGTCCTGCAACGGCAAACTGTATGCCCACATGCTTATGCCCAACAATGTGGCCGATGATATTGCCGAGATTCAGGATGACGGCACTTTGATACCCCTTTTACCATCCAGGAATATTAAAGATGAGACCTTGAGTTCCGGCGGAGGCGGCATCGGAACCTGCCCGCATTTTTCGGACCCCGATCTCAATTCTTTCTTCCATCTGCGCATATTTGACAATACCATCTACAGGATTGAAGGCAGCGATTATGAGACATGCGGACTGTTTGACTTTATCAAACCTGCCGATGAGAATCTGGATGATATAATCCACGCCGATGAGTTACTGCTTTCCCGACCCCATTTCACCGCTGAAACTGAGGACTGTTTCATAATCAAGACATATGAGGTTTCTGATGACCGTATGATTTCAGCTTACCTTTACTATTTGTATGACAAATCCAAAAAAGAGTGCACTCTCTACAGACTGGATTCAAGCACGGCCAACACCATAGCCAACCGCTTTGACATTGTGGGAGTAACCGGCAACACCATAATAAGCAAGGCCACCCCTGACGGCGCCCGATTCATTCTGGACCAAGCAGCCGATAAAATCCCGCTATCAGATCTGGAAATGATGGAACAGTTGGCAGAGCACGAAAACAGTTCACTGATTCTCCACAAACTGAAATGACGCAAAAACTGAGGTTTTCTTGCCAACTATGAAACATAGTCGTATATTTGCAGTATATGACTTTGTCCCTGTTGTTCCAATAAAAAAACCAATATGCAGAAAAAGAGCCTTAAACATCTGTTCCTGTCGCTGATTGCCTTACTCATGGTCCTTGAACTTAAAGCAAATGACGGTGCATTCTATGTAAACGGCAGCACGCTTGTGCCCGTCAAGGAGACCGATATCTCCATCCTGAAGGAGATTCTGACCATTACAATAGGCGATGACGATTACGCCACGGTAGATGTTTACTACGAGTTCTTCAACCCCAAGGCACCAAAGACCATAACGATGGCGTTTGAGGCCGCTCCTCCCGGCGACTGGAACCCGGAACCCTTCAATCATGACGGAGTACATCCTTTCATTAAGGATTTCTCTGTCAGCATGAACGGCAACTCCCTGCCCCACAGCAATATGGTGGTACAGAAAGACTATCGCAAGGTGCAGGATTTCAAACCGTTGGACCTCAATGAATGGAAAGGTTACGGCGACACCATCCACTATAAAGGTGAAACTATTATCAACTATAGTGAGGAGGATGGGTTATTCTTTGACGGCGGCAATATGGTTTATAGTGAAAAGCGGGACAGTTTTGCTTACTATGCTTACGGTTATTTCTTTACTGCATCCTTTAGTGAAGGAGTCAATACGGTACACCATACTTACCGTTACCGTACCAGTTTTACCAATTGGTCCAAGTTTGATTTCGTATATTGGCTCACCCCCGCGTCCCGATGGGCAGGAGGCAGGATAGGTGATTTTACCCTCAGGTTGATGTCCGAATCACCCCGCACGGAGATATACATGGAGAAATGCCCATTTGACTGTAAGTATTGGAAAGCGAGTCCCGGTCAGGAACTGGTCACCTGGGCTGAGTATAAGAACGAGTATTATATGCTGGCCGACCTGTATCCTGACAAGGTGCTTGAATGGCACAAGACGGCTTTTGTGCCGGACCAGGACTTTTGCATATACTCTCCCGAATACAACCAGCCGGATCCGTTCTTCGGTACTATGGATGTGGTTGTGGATGATACTGACGGAAGTGTTTATCAGTATATGGGGCAGGATGACACCTACTATTATATTCTGGCCGATGGTGCCATCGGTCAGACACGCAAATCAACAAGCCACGTTGAGACCTTCATCAATAAAGGAGAGTACTCAATCAAAAGCAGGGACTCCATCATCATAACGGCAAAAAGCCCGACCAGAAAGGCTGTAGATCTGGGACTCAGTGTCAAATGGGCTGCATGCAACATCGGCGCGGGTGAGCCCTATGAATGCGGTAGCTACTATGCCTGGGGAGAGATCCAGGCCAAGAAGACCTATGAGAGCAATTATTTTGACCGCGAATTCAGGAAATACAATAAGAACAGCAGAACCGTACTGGATCAGTATGATGATGCAGCCCACAGACTATGGGGTGGCGGCTGGCGAATGCCCACAAAAGACGAGTTCCAGGAACTGGTTGACAAATGCAAGTGGGAATGGACCACATTGAATGGTGTTTCGGGTTACAAGGTTACCGGTACTAACGGCAGATCCATCTTTCTGCCCATTACAGGAATGAGACTCGATACCCGTTTACTATACTCCGACACATCCGCATACTATTGGTCCGCTTCACTTGGCCCTTCAAGTTCCGAAATGGCCTGGCAGCTGTACTTTAAATCAAATGAGATAAAAGTCTCCGCTCTGGTTCGATCCGTTGGCCGCGTCATCCGCCCGGTTCATCCAAAGTGACCCCTTTGCGTCAGATTAAATTAGCATTGAGTCCGACAGGCGGTGAGCAATATCGTCGGCCATTGGCTGATGAAATGTCAGGTAGTACATGTAGGCCGATTTGATGGCGGCAAAAGGCAGGAGTTTGCGTATTATCGTTCCAATCTCCTTTGGAGCGATTCCATAATAGGCCGGACCAAAGATATTCCAGTGCTGCTGCATCTGCTCAGGTGTAAGATGGAATAGCTGGTCTGTACGCGCCGGGTCTGCAATCTGACTGATACGCCAGCACAGACTAATGTCCCACTGGGGATCACCGTATGCGGCCTGTCCGATATCAATCCACAGGTTACGGCGTCCGTCGGTAATGATATTACCTATCTGCATGTCACCATGCAGACAATAGGGAGTATCAGGAATGGTATCCAGAATAGGCAGCACCTTGTCTCTTAGAAATACAGGCACAACACCATCCTTGTGATAGAAATCCTGCATTCTCTTTTTCATGGAGGGCAGCCTGGAGGTATCGGCCTTGACGGCATGAAGCTCGCGGGCCACGCGGGCAAAGGTTAGGCTCACCTCTTCCATCCTGTCGGGCTCCTGCGATATGATACGCGCAAACGAGCGCTTGCCTTCTATCAGCTCATACTCGGCACCTACCCTCTCGCCATCGGTTACCAGCCTGTAGGGACGGGGCGTGGGGACTCCCAGATCATACATGGCCTGCGCGGCACCAAACTCCTCCACGGCTACATCTGCCTCAAAACCGGGGTTGTACAACTTGGCAAGGCGCTTTTCGGTCTTGTGGGTATAAGCCACGCCCTGACCGCCCTCACCGGTCTTTACATACTCTTCAAGATTTATCTTCTCGTAGTCCATAATTACAATATCCTAAAAAGTGACGCAAAGGGGTCGTTTAACAATGCGTCATTTTAAATCAAATATCTTTCACGGAGGGTGGCGATGTCGGTGTCAGAGAGGCCAAGCGGACCTTGGAGGTAGTTTTGCATTGAGCCGTACTGAGTGTCTATCAGGTCCAAGGTCTTGATGAAGTTGCCGGTATTGGCACCGATGAACGCCTGGACAACACTAAGTTCATCCTCGCGGCCGCCCCAGAAACGCACACGACGCGACAGACGCTTTACATCCTTGGCATAGACCGCATTCGTTGCGTCAAAATCGGCAATAATCGTCTCCCTGTCCACCCCGAGAGCCGCCAGAATGTAGGCCGATGCCATACCTGTGCGGTCCTTACCCTGTGTGCAGTGAAAGAATACGGCTCCGCCATCGGGGTTTTCGATCAGTATTCGCAGGAATCTGGCAAACCGCTTCTGACAGGATTCCAGAGTAACCATATTGGGATAGAGGTCACGGGCCACCTGCTGTGCCTTCTTGTTGAAGGCAGCAATCATTATCAGTTTCCTTACATTGAACTGCTTTTGTTTCTTTATCCCCAAGGCCTCCTCGTCATCCATCGCATTGCCGTTGCTGTTTATGGGAATGCGCACATACTCAGCGCCATCGATTATCCGGTCCTCACGTCCCTGGAGTTCAAAATCCTGTCTGAAATCAATGACCCTGGTAACCGGAATCTGCTGCAAGTACTTAAGGTCGGCAGCGGTGGCACCGGCCAGAGAAGCGGCACGGATCAGCCTGCCGGAGCGCACGGTGCGGCCATCGGCAGTAACATAACCGCCCAGGTCACGCGCATTGATTATTCCCTTAACCGGCAGGAACTGCAGAGTCTGAATTTCTTTTTGAAACAACATAGTCCTTTATTTACTGAATTCCTTGAGGAACGGCTTGTAATTGTTGCTTGACGGTGAATCAATGATTGCAAATACAATCTTTCTGAAACGGTCCACGAACTCCTCCTCGTCCAGAACCTGATGGAACAGACGCGCCATCTGTGCAGGCGGAGTGCAGAACGCCCCGCAACCCAAAGCGCCCAGCACCAGACTGTCATGCCCTTTGAGTATGCCGATGCGCAGTATGGTGCGTATCTTCTCTTTCAGCACGGGCTTATCGGCCTCCGGGATATTGCCGTTGGCATCCAATGAGTTGTGCCCGTGCTTGGGGTTGTAATTGAGTGATGCCACCGATATCACCGCAGCCCGGAAAGGATTGTCCAGCAGAGCATAGCCTTCATCCTTCGTGGCACGAAAGAACGTGATTCCCGGACTGTAGATACCGCCGTAAGTATTATCCATAGGGTATCGCTCTGCACGCCGTTTTACGCCCACCATATCGGCCAGGTCACCGTATCGGCCCCCGGGCAGAGAGAATTGGTACAGCGATATTGCCAGCGTACTGCGGCGGCACAAATCCTCCTCCTGGGCACTGGAGCCCTGCAGCACACCGCCTCCTGGATGATAAAGGCTGGCCATATTGAGCAGAGCCGGATTGTACCCCTGCTCCACCAGATCCCGCGTAGCCAGAATGCAATCCTGATTCAAAACCTGAAAATGATACAATTGGGGCCTGACCCCTTTTGTATCATTTTTGATTTCGATGGGCGCGGAGAACATCTCAGAGTCTTCTATGAACGCTCCGCTGACGGGCAGAGTGACCACGCGGTCCGTCTCCGTGCGGTAAGCGCCGTCACGGAAAATGTCCAGATTGTTCATGAACACCTTGGTCAGGAGCGCCCGCCTGGCATCGCCACTACGCGTTACCGACGCCTTCCACCAACCGCTAAGCCATATCTGGCTGTTCCACTGCTGTGCCCTTAACATAATGCATCTTTGCTTTTTCAGATTGCCAAAGTTACAAAATAATCAACTTGTTCAGCCTAATAATCAGGAGGATGGATCTTATTCCGAAAAAAAAGCACATAATTATAGAAATCACAATTCTTTAGTGTAATTTTGCGTCAAGATACGGTGATGCCGCCACACACTGTGACGGCAGAAAGGGAATCCGGTGCAAGACCGGAACAGTGCCCGCTACTGTAAAGTCCTCAAAAAATTCCGCAGGGAATCACAACGCCACTGCTTCTGTCATGAGGTGGGAAGGCCCCTGCGGAGGACCAAGTCAGGAAACCTGCCGCATTGTTTATATTTAGAACAACGGTCCCGGGACAGAGCCTGTTCAGATTTATTTGTTTTCAGGGGATATATGCTAAAGAATCTGATTCTTTCAGTCGTATCATTGTGTGCTTTGTTGCCTGTATATGGTCAGGTAACACTAAGCGGCATAGTGGTTGACTCCGAGACCGGCAAGCCGGTACAGGGTGCCAATATCCGTGTGGAACATAGTCTGACAGGGGCTTCCACCAACGGAAAGGGCGAGTTCACAATCCAGAATCTGCAGGACGGGCAGAGCCACAAGCTAAGTGTCACACACGTATCGTTTCTGCCTGCTGAATATACTGCATCGGCTGGCGAGAATGACATCATAATCCGGCTACGTGAAAGCTACATCAACCTGGGGCAAGTGGTAGTAACCGGTACCGGCACGCACCGCCGCATGACAAACTCCCCCGTTCCCATCCAGGTAATTACCGCCAAGGACATTCAGAACGCAGGAGTGACATCGGTAGAGGATGCACTCACAAGGCTTATGCCCAACATCACCACCATGACCAACGGAATGGGTACTTTCCTGAACCTGAACGGCATAGGGCAGGACTATATGCTCATAATGGAGAACGGACACCGTACCGGAGGCGACGAGCGTATGGCACGCATAAACGTAACAAACATAAAACGTATTGAGGTCCAGAGCGGCGCGGCATCAGCCCTTTATGGAAGCGAGGCCATAGGCGGAGTGATAAACATCATTACCGATGATTCCAGGAACGGCACAGGAGTGAACTCCTACACCCATTATACCAGCCACGGACGGTTCACGCAGTCGCTTGATGCCGATGTGACATCGGGACGGCTGTCATCATACACCACCTATCAGCGCAAGGAGGCCGACAACTGGCAGGTTAACGACATAGACGAGGATGGATACAAGACCGGGCGCCCCATGTCGGCCGGATTCCGCTCGGACAATGTGAGCCAGAGGTTCACATACAGTGTTAATGACAAGTTGAACCTGTCCGTGCGCGGCAACTACAACACATATGAGACACGCCGCCCCGAGAGTGCCACATACTATAAAAAGAGTGGCAAGAATGATGACGGTTCAGATAAATATGTTGAAACAAAAGCCTACACTTACAATATGGCGCATCAGACCTGGCTTTACGGTGTGGGTGCTGACTACATGATAACTCCCAATGCCTATATTGAGGCTGATTTCTATAATGACAACTTCACCTCATCATACAGGTATTTCAGCAAGAGCGGCAATTTTATGCCAGGCGATGAGCAGAAGCGCAAGGAGACGCACTATTATGACGCCAATGTAAAAGGTATATTCAAACCGGATGGAATGAACAAGATATCTGTCGGCGTAGAATATATTGACGAGCAGTTGCGCAGCGAATCGGACAACATAGATTTCAAGAGCATGTTCACAGCGGCCGTATATGCGCAGGATGAGCTATCCATTGCAAAGAACATACAGGCTGTGGCCGGTGTCCGCTATCTCTATAACGAGAATTTCAGAAGTCACGCCACGCCCGATTTCTCGCTTATGTACAATCCGGGCGGATTCAGGTTCCGTGCGGCATATTCCACAGGCTACCGCTCTCCTACCCTTAGCCAGCTCTACGCCACAGACCAGACCAAGACCGCCAGCCGTTACACCGTGGGCAATCCTGACCTGAAACCTGAAAAGAGCAGTTTCTGGTCACTCAACACAGAATACTCAAACCAACGTCTGTCTGTCTCTGTTACAGGACTGATAAACAATGTGACCGACATGATAAACTACCGCACACTCTCTGATGCGGAGATATCGGCCTTAGGATACGACGCACTTCACGCTGAGTACGCAACCATACGGCAGCGTGACAACATAGATAACGCACAGATAAAAAGCATCAGTGCCAACGCAAACATATATATCGGTGCAGGTCTGACTGTGGGTGGCGGATATGTGTTCACTGACTCCAAGGCCGAGAGTGACGGAAAAACGACTCCGGTTGACAAAAGCGTGAAGCACAGCGGTAATGTGAATGCACATTGGGACCATGACTGGGGCGGTTATCACCTTAATGTGAGCCTGAACTGTCATATGCAAGGAGAGCGTTACTCAAGCACATATGGTTATGCTCCCGCATACAGCCAGTGGGACCTCAATACCAAACATACCTTCTATCTGGAGGATATGGTCATAGAACCCGGAATAGGTATTGAGAATATACTGAATGAGCGTGACACACGCCCCTGGAACAGCAATTTCTCTACCGTCAATCCCGGGCGTTCGGTTTATGTAAGTCTGGCATTAAGATTCAGGAAATGAAAAAACGCAGTCTTTACATATTGACCATGTTGCTTTCCATGCCTATGATGGCACAGGAGCTAACGACTATAGCCGAACAGTTGGACGATGTGGTCATCACTGCTACCGGCACCCCGCATACGCTCAAGAATGTACCCGTACAGACCGAAATCATTTCACGCAAACAGATAGAGCAGCTGGGTGCGGCATCGTTTGAGGATATACTGTCACAGCTTAGCTCCGGATTCGATTTCAACGCCGGCGATATGGGCAGCCAGATGACGCTTAACGGACTGGGCAACAACTACATCCTGATAATGATTGACGGCAAGCGCCTGAACGGTGACAACGGCGGAGAGAATGACCTGGGCCGCATAGACCCTCACAACATAGACCATATTGAAATAGTGAAAGGTGCAGGCAGTGCGCTCTACGGCAGCGACGCTATGGCCGGAGTGATAAACATAATCACCCGCCGGCACGATGACCAGGCTCTCTATCTGGAGAACACCACACGTGGAGGTTCATACCTGGACCTAAGACAGCATAACAGCATCGGGTTCAGCATAGGTAAGTTCACATCACTTACCACATTCCAGCTGCAGCATACTGACGGCTGGCAGAACACTGCCGAAGAAGACCCGGCACAGACCGAATATCACATCTATGACTCGCGCAACAAGACAGTCAACATGTACACCAACGGCCAGTTGAGTGAGCGCATTACTTACACACCGTCAGACAGGCTCTCGTTCCAGGCCGACGGTTATCTGTACCGCAAGCGCATCTACCGCCCCACCAACGGCCGCCATCCGTCTTGCGATGTCAACACGTTCGATATGAAGTACCGCGATGCGGGCGCATCGTTCAACTCGGAATACAAACTGAAGGGCACGGACCGCATTACACTTGATGTGAGTTGGGACCGTCACGCCTATTACTATCACTACACCGACACCACTCTGGAGGAGGGCTATGACCCCAACGGAAACTATACGCCCTACTACCCCTATTTTCCTGACCAGGAGCATCTTCAGAGTGACCAGCAGCGCACTATGGCAGAGCTCAAGGGTATTTTCACCCTGCCCTACGGCAACCTGCTCAGCGCCGGCGCAGAGTACCGTTTCGATTACCTGAACGCCCCCATGCGTGTAAAGGACGGCAAGGCCGATGACTGGACCACAGCCGTTTACCTGCAGGATGAGTTTACCGGCACCCATTGGCTCAACATAACCGCCGGAATAAGACTCATTGAGAACAAGGCGTTCGGATTCCATGCCACACCCAAGGTAAGCGCCATGTTCAAGGTGGCCGATTTACGCATCCGCACCGGTTGGAGCCGCGGATTCAAATCGCCCACGCCAAAGGAGTCAGGTTACCACTATCTGCGCACAATGGGTGCCACCACATTCTTCTACATGGGCAACCCCTACCTCAAGCCACAGACATCAGATTACATATCGGCCGGCATAGAATACAGCCGCGGCGGTTTCTCCGCTTCAGTTACCGGATACCGTAACGAACTGTTCAATATGATTACCCTGGTCAACGTTCCCCTGAGTCAGATTCCGGCAGGAAGTGCACCGGAATACATGGGTGACGGCAGCAGTTCCATTACTCCGCGTATGTATATGAATATGGAGGACGCCCGTACCATGGGTATTGACGCCTCATTCACCTGGCGTATCACATCCGATATCACCCTGGGCGGATCATACAGCTGGCTTGACACCAAGGCACACGTGTATGACACCAAGCATGACCGGCTTGATGAGGTAACCATCGATGGTATGGCTCACCATAAAGGCAATGTCTATGGTACCTGGCAGCACCGCTTCAACGATGCATACCGTCTGGGACTGGGACTCTACGGACGCGCCAGCAGCACCCGATACTATCAGAACAACGGCAACGGCAAACCGTATCAGATATGGAAACTGACCACCACCCATGACCTGGGCCGCAGCAGGAACGGTCTGACATGGCGCGTTGAAGCCGGTATTGACAATATCCTTGATTACAAGGAGACCACACCGCACGGACTGCATTACGGTACCACAACCTCAGGCAGGACTTTCTACTGCACTCTCAGTCTTAAGTTCTCCAAAGGCAAGAAGATGAACACCAAGGATGTGGAACGCGGCAGTATGGATGATGATGACTGATGAGATTTTTAACCTATAGTTTAACCTATTTTCAAAAACAAAAAAATGAAAAAATTCAGATTGATTCTGACAGCTATGGTAGCCATAGCAGGTTTCAGCTTCGTAAGCTGCAACAAGGAGAATGAAGAGACCAAGAACAACTACACCCGTTATCAGGATGCCGTTGACGCTCAGATCAACAAGCAGAACAATGAGGCCATCCTTCTGGTCGCTTTCGGTTCAACCTGGGATCAGGCTTTTAATGCTTTTGATGCTACAATTGAGGCCTACAAGAAGGCTTTCCCCAAGGCAGACGTTTATCTGAGCTACAGCTCAGCCATCTGCATCAACCGCGCAGCTGCCGGTGAGAACACCAAGCCACGTAACTTCTACGCTCCCAACTTCTGGCTGCACGGCCTGGGCGCTGCCAAGTACAGCACCATCACAGTCCAGTCACTGCAGGTTATCCCCGGTGAGGAGTTCTCACGCGTAGTAAACTACATCAAGGACTTTGGTAACAACAGTCTGGGTGACTTAGATGACAAGTATCTGAGTGAGGTTACCATCAAGCTGGGTATGCCGCTGCTGGCCACAGAGTCTGATGTCAAGGATGTTGCCAATAAACTTGACAACCTCTATAAAACTAAGGCTGCTGAGGGTGTTGTAGCTTTCATGGGCCATGGTAACCCTGACAGTTATGATACATACAAGGCCAATAGTCGTTATATGGAACTTGAGGCTGAGCTTCAGAAATATAACCCCAACTATTTTGTTGGAACTGTTGATGCTCCCCAGAACTATAAGGTTCAGGTTCTTAACCGAATGAAGGAGGCTGGCATTGCCGACGGTAAGGTATTCTTACACCCGCTTATGTCAATAGCCGGTGACCACGCCAATAATGATATGGCTGGTGATGACGGCAAGGACGACTTTGGAGGCGCTAATGCTACCAACCTTACACTTGAGGATTTTGAAGTTGAAGATCCTGAAGAGGATGAGATTGACGACCTTAGTTGGAAGTGGTTCTTCTATAAAAGCGGTTACGAATGCAATGACAACACTGCTATCGTAAAAGGTCTGCTTGAACTGCCTGAAATCCGCGGAATCTGGATGCAGCACACCACTGATGCTGAGACTCTTGATGAGGTTTACCACAGCATGTACCCCGAGGAGTAATCCTTTACCATTTGCCTTTTTTAAATCTGTTGCATGGTGTGTATGATAGGAGCACACCGTGCAACGGATTTGGCTTTTTTATCATTTAATTTGCGTTATGAAAAAGACTACACTCCTCTTATTGGCCGCCGTCATTGTCATTGCCGGCTGCAAAGGACGTTCATCGGGTAACAGGACAGGTATAGGTGGTACAGCCGACAGCACTACCATAAAGTATGCAGAAGGTTTTACACTGACATATCTTGGTGACGTACGCCTTATTGATCTGCAGGACCCGCAGAAAGAGGAGACCCAGTCTTTCCATTACGCACTTGTTCCCAAGAAGGGAACCACACAGGAGATTCCTGAGGGTTACACTCCCATTCCCGTACCCATAAGCAAGGTTATATGCATGACATCGCTCCAGCTCTCAAGTTTCATAAAGCTGGGAGAACTTGATGCCGTAGTAGGAATAACCAGCACACGCCATCTCTTCAATGAGGAGATGAACCAGCGCCTCAAGGACGGCCGCACCCACAAGATTGGCATCGAGGGAAATTTTGACAATGAGGTTATCATGGCTGTCAACCCTGACATCATTCTTATTTCACCCTTCAAGCGCGGGGGCTACGAGGCACTAAAGAACGTTGACATAACACTTGTACCCCATTTGGGCTACAAGGAGACCACACCACTGGGGCAGGCCGAATGGATAAAGTTTGCCGGCATGCTGCTGGGCTGTGAAGATAAGGCTGACAGCATTTTTGCCGGTATTGAGGAACGTTATCTTGCGCTGGCAGAGCTTGCTGAGAATGTTGATTACCGGCCGGTGGTGTTCAGCGGTGAGCTACAGGGCGGCAACTGGTATGCTGTGGGAGGCCAGAGTTTCCTGGCTCGCATTTTCAAGGATGCGGGCGGCGACTATTTCCTGAAGGATGACCCACACTCCGGAGGATTCACAATGGATTATGAGGTTGTTTACAGCCAGGCTGCCAATGCCGACTACTGGCGAATAGTAAACAGCTATCAGGGCGACTACTCATACAAGGTCCTGGCCGATGATGACACCCGATACACTGACTTTAAAGCGTGGAAAGAGCACGGCGTGGTATATTGCAACATGAGCAAGACTCCGTTCTATGAGAGCATGCCCATGGAGCCGGAACTTGTACTGAGTGATTTCATCAAGGTGTTCCATCCCGAACTTCTTCCTGATTACACGCCTCATTACTACAAGCTTCTTACCGAATAATTTATTACCTTTGGCCATACGATGAAGCGTTCACTTGTTCCAAATATGCTAATCATCACGGCACTTATTCTGGTGCTGTTCCTGCTCAACGTAGCCCTTGGCTCGGTGAGCATCCCTACCCGTGCCGCTTGGAACATACTCTGGGGCGTAGCTGAGCAGGATCCCATCTGGACCAATATTATTCTTAAATCAAGGGTACCGCAAACCCTTGTGGCTATAGTGGCTGGCGCAGGTTTGGCCATTAGCGGTCTGCACATGCAGACTGTTTTCCGCAATCCTCTGGCAGGACCTTCAGTTCTTGGTATCTGCTCAGGCGCCAGTCTGGGTGTCGCATTCGTGGTGCTGCTCTCCGGCAGCATAGGCGGTGTAGCTCTGAGCCGTCTGGGATTTGCAGGTGACATTGCACTCACAGTGGGCGCTATAGCAGGAGCACTTGCAGTAATGGCGCTTATAGTTTATGTGTCACAGCGTGTCAAGGGTAATGTGACACTGCTCATTATAGGCGTGATGATTGGCTATGTGGCCAATGCCATCATCGGCGTTCTAAAATACTTTAGCGTTGAGGAGGATATCCGCGCATACGTTGTCTGGGGTCTGGGTAGTTTCAGCCGTGTATCGGGTAATCAGATGTCACTCTTTGTGACCATGATGTGCATCCTGCTACCGCTTTCTTTCCTTCTGACCAAGACACTTAACCTGCTCCTGCTGGGTGACGCTTACGCCCGCAACCTGGGGCTTAACATAAAACGCGCACGCCTGCTGGTAATCAGCTACTCGGGTATTCTGGTGGCCGTTGTAACTGCGTACTGCGGTCCCATCAACTTCCTGGGACTGGCTGTACCTCATCTGTGTCGCGCGGTTTTCCGCACATCGGACCATCGTATTCTCACCCCTGCCTGCGTACTTATGGGTGCGTTGTTTGCACTCTTATGCAGCCTTATTGCACGTATGCCGGGCATAGAGGGTGCTCTGCCCGTCAACTCGGTCACTGCACTTGTGGGTGCGCCTGTAGTGATATCAGTTTTGTTCCGTCGCCGTAAAGAAGATACTGCCGAATAATATGAAAGAGCCAACCATTCAGATTGAGTCCCTGAGTACGGGATATCGTGGCAAAAACAATGTAACCGTTGTTGCCCGTGACATCAACGCCACCATACACGGAGGTGAACTTACCTGCCTGTTAGGCCCAAACGGAGCCGGAAAATCCACCTTGCTGCGTACTCTGTCGGCTTTCCTGCCACCCGTAAGCGGCAATATCACAATCATGGGCCGCAACCTTAAGGACTATTCCGATAAGGAACTCGCAAAGACCATTGGTGTGGTGCTGACTGAGAAGACGGATTTAAGGAACATGAGCGTTGAGGACCTGATTGGTCTGGGCCGAAGCCCCTACACCGGATTCTGGGGAACCCTCCACGAGGATGACCGCCGTGTTGTGGCCGAGGCTATCGAGATGGTTGGCATCGGCCCGCTTAAGGACCGCATGATACAGACTCTTAGTGACGGCGAGCGCCAGAAGGTTATGATTGCAAAGGCTCTTGCACAGCAGACTCCGGTGATATTCCTTGATGAGCCCACCGCATTCCTGGATTTCCCCAGCAAGGTTGAGATAATGCAGTTGCTACACACTTTGTCACGCACCACCGGCAAGACTATTTTCCTTTCTACACATGATTTGGAGCTGGCTCTTCAGATTGCCGATACCATCTGGCTTATGGACAAGGAGAAAGGGGTAATGATTGGCACTCCTCAAGAACTGGCCTCCAACGGAATGCTTAACAGATTCTTTTCACAGCGGGGCGTCTCTTTTGATATTCACAACGTAGAGGGCTCGCTCTGCATCATCCCCAAAACTAATTAAGCACCGCCGTACTATCCCCTTTGAGGACCAACGTTCCGTGGCTACTCCGCCTCCCTACGGACCCTAAACGTCGAACTCGGCCTTTTAGTCCCCTGCGGGGCCTAACGTGCCTCAGACATGCGCCGTTCTTAACGGGATCCTTCGGGGGGCTACGCTTAACGCCACTGCACTGATGGTCCCCAAAGGGGATAGTACGGCTACTGCAAAGGGAAAGATTTGCGTTATTAGTAGAGATTTCCTTCTTCGGATATTAGGATTATGGTCAATATGCCGCTGCAGAGGAGGTGGTCACAATGGGTGTGACAATAGTGGATTAGGGTTTTGCAGAAATCCGGAAGGTTTTGCTTGGGGATTAGGGTCCAGAGTTCGCGGGCCAGAGTGATGTTGTTTATGCTTTCACATATGTTCTCCGGGCAGCCGGACTCCTGCGCCATCTGTCTGATGAAATCCTTGTCCATAACGCCTTCGCGGCTGTGGGTATCGAGCATTCCGGCGGCCAGTTTCACGGCTTTTCCTATCATCAGACCCATGGTGACCTCACGGAATCCAAGTTCCTGGGCAATCTTTATGGTATCACCTATGTAGTTGCCGTAGTGCACGAATGCCTGCGGAGGCAAATCGGGATACAATGATTTGACAAACCTTTCGCTGCGGGCTCCGGAGTTTATTACCAGTCTCTGCGAGCCCACGGCCTTTGCAACCTCTACCTCACGGCGTATGGCCTCAACGAAAGCCTCATCCGAGAACGGACGCACTATTCCTGATGTTCCGATTATGGAAATTCCATCCTCTATTCCAAGTTTGGGATTGAATGTCTTTTGAGCTATTTCCTTGCCTCCGGGAACAGCAACAGTTACATTCAGTCCTCCGTCATAGAGTGCAGTTAGTTCATGTTCAATCATCATGCGGGGTACGGGATTTACTGCCGGCTCGCCGATAGGTATTCCCAGTCCGGGTAGAGTTACTCGCCCCACCCCTTCGCCTTGCAGGAAATGTACTCCGGACTCATGGCTCAACTCAACTTTTACGCTTACCGTACAGCCGTTTGTTACGTCAGGGTCATCGCCTGCATCCTTTACTACCGATGCCTGAGCCCAATCCTTACCAATAACACACTCCTGAATGGGAAGCGTAAACACCTCGCCATCAGGGATGCTGAACTTTACGGAATCCTGCTCCTCGCCTGTAAGCAAGGCGGTCAGAGCAGCTTTTGCTGCCGCTGTGGCACAGGCCCCGGTAGTAAAACCGGTACGCAGTTCATAGAATCCTGGAACAAGCCGTTCAATCTCCTTACGCAGCCCGTGTTCTCCGGTAACAGTTATAAAACCGTCGGGAAATTGCGGGCGGCATACCGCATACAGTGGAATGCCAAGTTCACGGGCAGCAGTAGCCTTGTCCATAAAGCCTCCGCTCAGACCGCTCTCTTTGGTTATTATGGCTTGAGGCTTAACTTCACGCATAAGTTCCAGGTCCGAACCGTTTCCGTAAAAAACCAGATTATCCGGATTGAAACCGGCCTTGCGGGCCAGCTCCACAGACTCTTCACGATCCAGCACACGGAATGTGCACTTATGTTTCTCCCAATACGGTTTAAATGCTGGAATGGTCTGAACACCTGTCAGCGCCAGAAGATTATCTACACATGCTTTTTCCAAACGGTCTATGGCATCGGCATAACTGCTGCACCAAACAATGTCGTGAGTATGCTCTGGATATGTGCGCTCATATCGGACTACAGGAATGGAAAGTTTTTGGCTTACTTCACTGACGGTCTTGTGAAGACGTGCTGCAAAGGGATGTGCAGCATCAACTATCAACTTGATTTCATGCTCACGGCAGAATACAGTCATTGCTTCTGTATCCATTGCACCGGTCACGTGAACTCCGTTATGGCTCTCAACCTGCTGCAAATCACCCCGGGTGGAATACCAAAAACGGCGACCGGCTTCATCGGTCACCTTAACGGCCATACGGCCTTCGGTAGTTCCTCCCAGAATAAGAATCATTTGCGGAACATGTGTTTGAACTCGTGGGCATAAAGGTGGGACAGCCCTTGACGGTTATCTATGGCATCGCCCACTACGAGCAGAGTTGTGAGAGTAAGTTTATGTTCACGTACAATCTTGGCCAAATCCTTAAGTTGTCCGCGATAGATGCGCTCCTCTTTCCAGGTCAGTTTGTAGCAGGCTGCCACAGGGGTTTCCGGCGGATAGGCTTGCAACAGTTCCTCTTGCACCTGCTCAACTATTGCGGCACTCAGGTAGATGCACATGGTGCTCTGTGACTGCGCAAGTTTGTGCAACTGCTCCTTCTCGGGCATAGGAGTACGCCCACCACCACGAGTAAGGATTATGCTCTGGACTTTTTCCGGAATGGTAAACTGTGAACGCAGTGCTGCGGCAGCTGCCTGGAACGATGATATGCCCGGGGTAATATGATAACGCATTCCGTATTTGTCAAAGAACGCCATCTGCTCCTGTATTGCTCCGTAGATGCAGGGGTCACCAGTATGCAGACGCACCACAAAAAGACCCTTGTCATAGAACTCTTTCATCAGGGCAAACTGCTCCTCAAGGTCCATATCGGCCGAACTCCTTACCGTTGCGCTTGGCTTGGCATAATATGTCAGTTCCTTGGGTACAAGGCTTCCGGCATAGAGTATAAGGTCGGCACGCTCCAGCATACGCTTGCCTCGCACTGAGACAAGTTCCGGATCTCCTGGACCGGCACCTACAATCTCTATGAATCCGCCACGTAAGGTACTGCCATCTTGCGCCACAGCGAAAGTGAAATCATTGCCCTCAGAAAGTTGTCCTTTCTGCTTTTCAACAAGCAGAATTCCGTCACCGCTAGAACGCAGTGCCGCCCCTTCGGCAACGCCATAGACTCCTGTAACCTCAAATGCCTTTTCTGACGGATTGGGTACCTCTATCCATTCAAGGTCTGATGCCGACCAAATGTTTGTTCCGGCCCAGGGCCAACGGCTCTGCAATGCGCCCAAAAGCGGTTCATCCTTTTTAAGTTCAATGGTCCCTATGCTGGCTATTGACAGCGGCGAAAGAGTGTTTTGCTTAAGGCAGTTTTCAATATGCTCTGCAATGCCATCAGGCTTGCACTGTTTACGGCAACCAACACCTATATGCAGGACCTGCGGATAGTAGCTCAAAACAGGTACAGGGGCATCAAACTCATGCGGTCCAACGGTAATGAGAAGTTCAAACTGAGCAAAATCAATATCGTTGTAATGGCAGAATACCTTTACGTGCTCTGGCAGACTACTCTCCAGATAGTCAGTGCCGCTGTCACGGATTTCAAGCAACAGGGCTGTAGGGCGTTTTTCTACAAACAGCGCGATTGCCTTGTTCATCTGTGCGCGGCTCAAATCCGTTTTCCAGCCAAACCTGGCTGCAATGGTATCAAGAGCCCACAGTCCGGTGTTGTCACTTTGCGTCGTAACCACAGCCTCACCGCCCGTCAGTTCAGCAATCCTGCGGGCCAGATCATTTGCACCGCCAATATGCCCTGACAAGACCGGAATCACAAACTTTCCTGTGCTGTCCACACAAACTACAGCTGGGTCCTTATACTTGTCCTTTACACAAGGAGCAATGCTACGTACGCATATGCCCATAGCGCCTATGAATACAATCTGCTCCAGACTGCTCCAGTTTTCTTTTATGAACTGTGCGTATGATTTGATTACAGTACATCCCTCCAGCTCCTTCTGGCAGTATATGACAGAATCCTGCAACAAGACTTCAATCTTTTGCGCCAACCGTAACGAACTCTCTGAAACCAGTATTATCGCTTTCATTCCGCTTTCATTATTAAAATCGGGTTATGCTCATCGACCGCTATGCGGGTGCAGCCTGTAATGTGTTTTCCTATATGTTCAATTCCCTGACGGAACATCTCCGCACTCTCATCAGATACCGAATTGAATACTATCACACCACCAGGCAAAAGCACATTGTTTATCTGTTCCAGCATATCGGCCATATGTCCGCCGTGCCCTCCTATAAAGACTGCATCTGGTGCAGGATATACTGTAAGGTCCAGTTCCGTGAAATCCCCAATTACACCGTTTATGCCGGGAGCGCCAAAGCGGCGGCTGTTTGTAAGCATAAGATTCTCACCCTCGGGCCGTTTCTCAAATGCCGTAACAACCAGATGCGGGAACTGCAAACGGGCCTCGATTGATACGGACCCAGTGCAGAAACCTATATCCCAGAATGAACGGCGGCGGCCAAGTTCAAGTGCAGCAATTGTAGCCAAACGTATCGGCATTTTTGTTATCATGTTCACGCGGCCGTCAAGCAATTCAAAACGCTCTTCGGGAATTCCCAACAGTTTGCCACGCATCTCTGTCATCTGCAGGATCAGGCAGTTGGGCGATTGGGCATCGTAAAACATTGCCTGGGCTACGGTCATAGTCGTGACTTTTTCCCTATCGGGATTGCCCATACATTCACCTATAGTAATGGTATAATTGTCATAACCGTATTCCTGCATCATGGATGCAATTGCGCGTGGCGTGCGCGTATGGTCAGTGAGCACTCCTATCAGTCTTTCCCTGTTTATCAGCGCATCCTGGAAATCCTTCCATGCCCGGCCGGTAAGTGATACCGCACGCATATCCTGATAAGGCAGCAGCATCCTGTGAGCCAGCATCTGCAGGGAGTTGAAAGCGGGATAGACCTTTATATCTGCGTCCGGCAACTCACGCTGTACGGTTGCCGCAAAACCGTAGAACAAGGGATCGCCCGATGCAAACACTACAATCTCCTTATGTCCCTTATATTGCTTGAATACATCTGCCAAAGGAACTGTTATCTCAATCCACTTAGTCCCCTGCGGCAGCCGCTCACGCATAAGTTCATAATGCCGCCTTCCTCCGGAAAAAACCTTTCCTTGAGCAATCACAGCCTCCGTATCCCGAGTCAGTTCCTGCTGCGGATTATCGCTTATTCCTATTATTCTAAATAACTGTTTCATCATTTTGCACTCTTTCCAGCGAGCCACTGGGGACGGTTCCTTAGACATCGCGTCCCGGTTTAAGTTGAGCCGCATCATCAAAGGTCAGGATGGCATTGGTCAGCGTTGCTGCCAGATTGCTGCCTCCTTTACGACCCTCGATGATAATCTTGGGAATATTGGTAAAAGGCTTTACCATATGCTTGCTCTCACGCACGTGGACAAATCCCACCGGAGCGGCTATCACGCCGGCAGGTTGCGCCTTACCCTTACGGATAAGTTCACATAGCTCCATTAGCGCGGTAGGCGCATTGCCAAACACGAACAAGGCATCCGGATGTTCCTCAACTGCCAGACGTATCCCAGCCTGAGTGCGGGTTATCTCCTTCTCCTTAGCCATTTGGGCAGTGCGTTCATCGGTCAGGTAACACTTGACAGTTACGCCCAAACGCTCCAATGCGCCCTTGCGTATTCCCGATGCCGCCATAGTGACATCGGTAACAATGGTCTTGACAGCGCCGTCACGGAACTTACCATACAATATCTCCACCGCACCGGGATCAGTATAAAGAATATCCTCCATCTCAAAATCGGCAGTAGTATGGATTGCGTGCAGCAAAGCCCACTTGTGACCAAGAGGCCAGTCCTGGCGGTTGAGCATACCGTCAATTGTGCGGAAACTCTTTATCATTATATCCTGCCCCACTCCTACAGTTTCATCCTGCTCCTGCCTATAATATCCACGGGGAGTTATCATCCTGCCATTCCAGTTATAAGACTGACTGTTGCCGATGAGCACTACCGTAAACATATCAACCTGCTCGGGATCAAAACCGGCCAGTGTGGTAACGGTTACAGTCTCCTCGTCACGTCCGGCCTGACGGACAAAACCAACAGGCGTATCGGCAGAACGTTCTTTCAAGAAAAGCTCCTTGAGCCTGTACAGTTGCCAGTATCGCTCATTGCTCTTGGGATTGTATATGGCTGTGACAAAGTCTGCCTGCGCTGCGGCAATGATACGCTTTTCTATCAACTCCCACGGAGTCATAAGGTCTGACAGCGAAATCACGCAGAAATCATGACCTATCGGCGCACCCAGCAGTGAAGCGGCTTTCTGAAATGCACTGATTCCGGGCAGAACTTCAACATCAATATCACTATTCCTCTCCCTTTTCATCTCCCAGATAAGCGGTGCCATACCGTATATACCGCTGTCGCCGGAACTGATGACGCATACCTTTTTACCCTGCTCTGCAAGTTCAAACGCCTGCCTGGCACGGTCACGTTCACGTTTCATGCCGGTGTCTATGCACTGGGTATCGTTAGAGATGAACCTCTCCACAAACTTGAAATAGTACTTGTAGCCTACCACAACATCGCATTTGCGCAACGCATCGGCCACCGCCGGAGTGACATCAGCCTCACATCCGGGCCCTATACCAACAACTGTTATTTTCATAGAACAAATGTACTCATTATTTGCCACCCATGACGGTTCTTTACCCAAAAAAATAAACCTTCATTACATATAATGAGCTATTCTTTTATGTAACTTTGCAGCCGGAATTGGGTATCTGTTAATTCAGATTTAATAGGGAACACGGGTGAGACTCCCGGACAGTCCCGCTGCTGTAATTCTCAGATATCGGTTCAGGATGAGCAACCGCACCCATGGATGCAACATACGCCACTGACTGCAAAGTCGGGAAGGTTCCTGAAACCGTGAGATAAGTCAGAATACCTGCCCAATATTCTAAGTTTTACTTCTGCCCCGTGGATAGGGCTGGTACGACAAATGTCAGAAAAGATAGAAGACAGTACTGAGATGAGCGGAATCTTACTCCATTGGGCCGTATGCAAAAAAATGCATACGGTTAGAGTATCGTATCCCCACTCTTTATCCCGGCAAGAAGGAAGCTTTGAGAATGAGTTATTGTTTAGCAATAATACTTGTTTGATAGCAGCCCTCCGGGCTGGAATGCAGCGGACTTCTTATACAAGAGACCCGCAGATTGAGTGGGGAGGCCGTGAGGTTTCCCCATCTTATCGTCTATGTCGATTAAAATATATAGAGTAAGTTATGTTGAAAAAGACAACCGTTATTGCAGCCATCACTTTGGCATTTGCTGTTTCATGCAATGAATCGCCCAAGTCTCCGTTTTCACGCAACGTTGCCGATTATGCATTGGTAGAGCTTGAAACGCCTTACCTGAGCGGCATTACGGACAACGGCAAAGAGGTTCTTAATCTGTACCGCTTTATTGCCGATGAAGTGGATGCGATATATTGGGAACAGTATTTCGGCGATAAGGAGGCCCTTATGGATGAGATTACAGATCCGTATCAGGAGACCTTTGCCCAGATTAACTACGGCCCTTGGGACCGCAGTACCGGCAAATCATTCGTGAAGGGTTATCTTGACCTTGCTCCCGGAGCACACTTCTATCCTTTTGACATGACTGCCCAGGAGTTTGCCGCTTATGACAACCCTGACAAGAACAGCCCCTACACCCTTATACGCCGTGCACAGGACGGCTCGCTTGAGACCGTATGGTATCACGATGCCTACAAGGAGCATATAGACAAAATTGTAAACTATCTGAATGCCGCTGCCGACATTACCATTAAACCAAGTGTAAAGAAATACCTTCTTGCCAAAGCCGATGCACTGCGCACCGACAACTATTACGAGAGTGCCCTTGCATGGCTTGATATGGATGACAGCAAGATGGACCTTGTTGTAGGACCGAACGAGGCAGCCGATGACCAGATGCTTGGTCTGAAACGCTCATATGAGGCATTCGTACTGCTCAAGAACGAATCACGCACTGAAGAACTCATGAAGTACGTGTCACGTATAGGCGAATTCCAGCAGGATCTGCCAGGCGATCCGGCCTACAAGACATTCCAGCCAGGTACAGGTTCAAACATATTCTCCTGCAACGCCCTCTATTACGCAGGTAAGGCCAATGCCGGTGTCAAGGTAATAGCTTTGAATCTTCCGTTCGATGCCGATGTACAGCGTGACCGCGGCACACGTACCATCCTGTTGGAAAACGTAATCAGAGCCAAATACAACCATATAATCAATCCCACAGGAACGGTGCTTCTGGAATCAGATGACGCGGTTCACCTGTCGGGTGACGCGTTCTTCTGGAACATCGTATTCCGTGAAGTAGCCCATGGACTGGGAGTAAAGGAGACTATCGGCCAAAATGAAAGTGTAGAGGATGCTCTGGGAAGTGCTGCCCTCACATTTGAGGAAATCAAGGCCAATGCAGCCGGAGTACTGCTTGTCTGCAAGCTCCAGAACCACTATGATATCCGCAATATTTTCACAAAAGAGGATGCACTGACCACATTCTTTGTTTCGCTGGTACGGTCAGAGCGCTTTGGCGAGGGCTCGGTACTGGGACGTGCCAACATCATCATTTACAATTATCTGCAAGAGGCCGGGGCATTCAAACGTAAGGAGTCAGGAAAATACTCTTTGGACCTTGAAAAGATGGAATCAGCCCTTTCGGACCTGACAGCACTCGTGCTAAAGACACAAGCTACAGGCGACAAGGCCTTTGCCTCTTACTTTGAAAAAAGTTACTCAAAACGCAGCGAGAACTATGCTGCAGACATAAGGAATCTGGGATTGGAAAATATCCCTACCGACATCCGATTTAAATGACCTTATTTAATATGAGCGACAAGAAATTCAATTTCAAGTTCTGTGTCCTGCTGCCTATTGTGCTGGCAGTGACCATTTTCCTCTGGGCTGTTCCTGTCAGTTTCTATGGCATTGAAGCCCTTACCGTAGTCCAGCAGCGCGTTATTGCACTGTTCGTATTCGCCGCACTCATGTGGATGTTCGAAATCATCCCCAACTGGACCACATCACTGCTACTTATAGTGTTGACTTTGCTGACCATATCGGACAAGGGTATCAGTCTTTTCTGCGATCCCAAATACGGTACGCTGGTAAGTTACAAGAGTCTTATGGCTTCATTCGCCGATCCGGTAGTAATGCTGTTCATGGGTGGATTCGTGCTTGCCATCATGGCCGAAAAGTACGGGCTGGATGTAACCTTGGCCAGAATTCTGCTCAAGCCCTTCGGCACCAAGCCGAATATGGTTCTGCTGGGATTCCTGGTGGTGATTGCCATATTCTCAATGTTCATGTCAAATACAGCCACTGCCGCCATGATGCTGGCATTTCTGGCACCTGTGCTGCAGGTCCTGCCTTCCGATGACAAGGGCCGCATAGGCCTGTCACTTGCCATTCCGGTTGCAGCAAACATAGGTGGCATAGGTACTCCCATCGGTACACCTCCTAACGCAACAGCCGTCCGTTTCCTCACGGAGGCAGGTTATGAAGTTACATTCTCCGAATGGTCCATGAGAATGATTCCGTTCGTGCTTATCATGATTCTTGTTGCATGGATCCTGCTCCAACTTATATTCCCATTCAAGACCAAGAAACTGGTTCTTGACATTCCTGAAAACAAGCGTCCCGTTGACTGGAAGACATACGTGGTATGGATAACATTCATAGGCACAATACTGCTCTGGGCAACCGAGAGCCTTACCGGCATCAACTCAAACGTAGTTGCACTCATTCCGCTTGGCGTTCTTACCATGACAGGCATATTCACCAAGGATGATATCAAGGAGATCAACTGGACGGTGCTATGGTTGGTGGCCGGAGGATTCGCATTAGGTACAGCCCTGCAGGGAACAGGTCTTGCCAAAACACTTATCAATGCCATTCCGTTCGGATCAATGAGCGTGCTGAGCGTGCTGCTCATAGCTGGTTTCGTATGCTATTTCCTCTCCAACTTCATCAGTAACTCAGCCACAGCAGCTCTGCTTATTCCTATTCTGATAGTAGTTGCCGAAGGTATGGCCGATCCTGCTGCATCAAACAACGCCTCGTTCGTTGCTCTGGGTGGTACACACGCCATGATATCATTCATAGCAGTCTGCGCATCAATAGCCATGCTGTTCCCTATATCTACACCTCCCAATGCCATAGCATCAAGCACCGGTCTGGTTCAGACCAAGGATATGGCCAAGGTGGGCATCATAGTAGGAGCCATAGGCTTTGCCCTGGGCTTTTTCTGGCTCACCAAGATATTCCCGTTTGAAATAATTGCAAAATAAAAACATAACCCATTATGAAAAAAATACTCTTTACGGTTATTACCGCAAGCCTTACATTAATTACTGCCACAGCGCAGGATGTCCAGTTGGGACGCAAAGTGACCGATTATATAACCGGGCCTAAGGTAGGCGGCTACGTCATTGCAAAGTACGCACTAACCAACCAGGACGGCCAGAACAATGACAACGGATTGAGCCAGCGTATGGTTCGTCTTTATGCCGACGGAACCATTCTTACGGATTTCAAGTACCGCGTCCAGTTGCAGGTAAACAATGCGTCATTCCACATGAAGGATTACTTCATTGAGTGGGCACATTGGAAAGAGTTCTCGGTCAAGGTTGGACAGTACAAACGCGCTTTCCTGTTTGAGAACCCATACAATCCCTGGGATGTAGGGTTCGGTGACTATTCACAGATTGTAAAGAAGTTCTCAGGTATGGGTGACTACTGCGGTGAGGCAAGTTCAAACGGTGGCCGCGACCAAGGTATCCAGTTCCAAGGAGACCTGTTCCCGGTATCAGACGGTGATTATCGACTCGTTCACTATCAGATTCAGATGATGAACGGACAGGGAATCAATACTGCCGATGCAAACAGCACAAAGGATATCATCGGAACACTGCAGATTCAACCCGTCAAAGACCTTTACATAGGAGCATTCGGATGGAAAGGTGATTATGTAACAGGCACTGAAACAATAGGACGTGACCGTTGGGCCGTATCTGCCAAATATGAGCACAACTCATGGAGCGCCCGTGCCGAATATGCACATTCCGAAGGAAAAAACATAAGCGAGGCCGATGGTTGGTACGCTGCAATAGGCGTTCCGGTAAACGATTGGCTTAAGGTTTATACCAAATATGATGTGTATCGCAGCAACGCTTCCACGGAGTCTATGAAAGCCATGTATTCAATTGCACCCAACTTCCAGATTCACAAGAACCTGATGCTTCAGTTGCAATACAATTACGTTGACAATCGTCCCACCTCATCACATTGGAATGAACTCTGGGCAGAGTTTTACGTAAGATTCTGACACAAAAAGCGGCGGCCCCATCGGAGCCGCCGCTTTCATATTCAGAAAGCTTTGTTTCTTCTTAAAGAGAGAACAAGACTCAGGGTGACGGAAAGCAAAGCTACCGGGATAATCAGGTATTGCTTCCAGGTTTCTATAAAAACAAGTGCATTGTAAAGGAATCCCTCCTTCATCTGATTAAGGTCAAAGGGATGCATATAACCTATCAATACCGCGAACGCACCTATAACAATTCCTATCACAAGAGTCACGATTAGCGCCATATGGCCTTGGACACGCTGACGGTCCACTTCGGCCTTGATACCCTCAACGCTTTTCAGCCTGCGGTTGGTCTCCAGCAGGAATGTGGGGTCATCCTTTACTACGGGCCTGTTATCACGCAGGAACTCCTCTATGTTGTCCTTTTTATTCATACGCTCAAATGTTCTTTAAGGTGGTTACGGCCTACAGACAGCAGATACTTTACCGTTCCTGACGGTATCTGCATTATGGAGGCTATCTCCTTTATATCGCGGTCCTCAAAATAGTGCAACACTATTGCGGCACGCTCCTTTTCCGGAATCCTGTCCAGTGCCATATAAAGCTGCTGGTAGCGGAAAGATTCATCAGTTGAATCATCAGACAAAACGCCCTGCGCTTCGAGTGATTCATCGGATACTGTGTCATAAGATGCTTTGCGGCAGTGGTCTATAAAGCAGTTATAGGCAATCCTGAACAGCCAGGTGCTGAATTTGGATAATCCCAGGAATGAGCCCGATGCCACATATGCGCGCACCAGAGCATCCTGGGCCAGGTCATCGGCCAGCGACTGGTTGCCGCTGCACAGCCCAAGCAGGAACCTCCTCAGTGGCTCCTGCTCAGTTCTAACAAGGTCGATGAACCGCTCTCGAGTCATTTATTCAGCTTTATTCTCCAATGACTTCTCTTCGGCCTCAATTTCCTTGGCCAGCATTCTTTTGCCTACAAAATAAACTACGAACAGGGCAATGCCTACAGCCAGAATTATTCCGCCAATAACAATAAAACCTTGAATAACCTGAGTGGGAACGCCACCTATATAGGACAAAAGCAATGTAGTTATACAGATGGAAAGCCCTATAGCCGAGACTATGCAAGCTGCGGTAAGTCTGGCCAGAAGTTTCTCCTTGATTGTCTTGGCGGGAGTCAGCTGGGTCTTGAACAGATCGGTATCAATGGTTGCGCCTGATTCTATCGCTTTGAGCATAACTTCTGTCTTCTTGTTGGTCTCATTCCGTGCCTTAAGTGTATTCAACAATACAACAACTATAGGAAGAACTACACAAACTCCGATTGGGATTAAATTTCCATTCATAATTCTTAAAATTTTAATTGTTTTACTATTCCACTACCTTTTTCCTGAGCGGTTTCACACGTTAGACGTAACGCGCTCCCAAAAGGTTGGGCATTGTTCCATTTTTGTATTTCTTCATACCGCAAAGTTACACAATTTGACCGTTTGGCTCGGTATTTTCACTATCTTCGCAATTAGTATGAGAAAGGTAATTCTTATAACAGGTGGAGAGAGGTCAGGCAAGAGCGCATATGCCGAAAAACTTGCTCTTACTTTGACTGAAAGGCCGGTTTATCTGGCTACGGCGCGGGTGTGGGATGATGAGTTCCGCGAGCGCGTACGTCAGCATCAGCTGCGGCGCGGGCCGGAGTGGACCAATATTGAAGAAGAGCTTAAGTTAAGCCATCACGATGTTTCCGGCCGTGTGGTTTTGATTGACTGCGTTACGCTTTGGTGCACCAACTACTTCTACCGAGACCAGCAAAGAGCGGAGCAGGACCCCGCATGGGTGGGACAATGCCTTAATGATGTCAAGGCAGAGTTTGACCGCTTTACGGCCCAGGATGCCACATTCATATTCGTAACCAATGAGATAGGTATGGGAGGCGTATCGGTCAATGCACTTCAGCGCCGTTTCACCGACCTTCAGGGGTGGGTAAACCAGTACATAGCCTCAAAAGCCGATGAGGTAACCCTTATGGTAAGCGGAATTCCCGTAAAGATCAAATGAGAGAATACAATATATCATCAACCCTTGAGCCGGAGTTCCAGGCTCAGGTGCAGGACAAGATAGACAACCTGACCAAGCCCAAAGGTGCCCTTGGCCGTCTGGAATCACTTGCCGCACAGATATGCATGATACAGCATACCCTTAGCCCGGAGCTCACAACACCCTATAACATACTCTTTGCGGCCGACCACGGAGTGCTGGTGCAAGGCGTTAGCGTATCGCCCAAGGAGGTAACCTGGCAACAGTCATACCATTTTCTTGAGGGCGGTGCCGGAATCAGTTTCCTGTGCCGTCAGCACGGATTCCACCTGATGGTTGTGGATGCGGGAATAGACCATGATATGGATTACAGCAGCGGAATCATCAACATGAAGGTACGCAAAGGCACACGTGATTTCTCTGTCGAAGCTGCAATGACGCAGCAGGAAATGGAGCTGGCAATGGAGCGCGGAGCAGAGTGCGTGGATATGGCCCGGAAAGATGGCTGCAACGTAATCAGTTTCGGAGAGATGGGATGCGGCAACACATCGGCATCATCAATATGGATGTCATTGCTGGCCGGTATTCCACTGGACAAGTGCATCGGTGCTGGAGCCGGTCTGGACAAAGGCGGAGTAAGCCACAAATATGAGGTCCTGAAGCACTCCATAGAGATATATCCCGGCCAGCATTCAACGCTGGAGATTATGGCCCGTTACGGAGGTTACGAGATGGTAATGGCTGTTGGAGCTATGTTCCGCGCCGCCGAACTCCGTATGGTAATCCTTGTGGACGGATTCATAATGAGCGCCTGCATGCTGGCTGCATCCAAACTCAGCCCGGCGGTTCTTGACTATGCGGTATTCGGGCATCAAGGCGATGAAAGCGGCCATAAACTGCTACTGGAAAGTATGAACGCCAAGCCCCTGCTGCATCTGGACCTGCGCCTGGGTGAAGGCAGCGGAGCCGTATGCGCCTACCCCATTGTGCAATCGGCCGTGAATATGATAAACCAGATGGATTCCTTCAGGAAGGCATCCGTAACCAAATACTTCTAAAATGAACAACCTTTTAGCTGCACTGATGTTCTTTACCCGCCTGCCGTTCCACAAGATAAAGCAGGTGCCGGCGGAAAGTTTCAGCCACGTGACCGGATGGTGGAGCGTGACCGGATGGCTTACCGGCGGAGTATCGGCATTGACCTTCTACATATTCCACCTGTTTGTGCCTATAGAGTTAGCAGTGATCCTGGCCATGCTCTCAAGAGTACTGATCACCGGAGCCCTTCATGAGGACGGATTTGCCGATTTCATCGATGGATTCGGCGGTGGTTCAGACCGCGACAGCACCCTGCATATAATGAAAGACTCGCACATAGGTACATACGGAACCATAGGACTCATATTCTATTTCCTGCTCACATACATACTGATATTAAGCACCGAGGTCCAGTATATCCCCATCCTGCTCATCACATCCGATGTATTCAGCAAATGCGTAAGCAGCCATATAGTTTATTTCCTGCCCTACGCCCGCCCCGAAACTGAGAGCAAGAACCGCACGGTATATACACATCCCACAGCGCTTGAGGAGACTCTGACACTAGTATCAGGATTCGGAGTACTGCTTCTCATTCCCTCCAGCATCGGGTTTATAGGAGGCATTCTTCCCGTACCCTATTCTCTTGTTTTCACCGTACTGCCCGTAGGAGTGTTTTTCCTGCTCGTGTTACTGTTCAAGAAAAGGATTGGCGGCTATACCGGCGATTGTTGCGGAGCCATGTTCCTGCTCACAGAACTCTCATTCCGTCTTACGCAAGCCTTTTTCTAAAAAAACCGCAACCGTGAAAGTCTATATAATAAGACATACCACCCCCGATGTACCCACAGGCACCTGCTACGGCCAGACTGATGTTCCCCTTAAAGCCACATTCCAGGCCGAAGCTCAAGCCGTAAAAGACTCCATACCGGACATAAAGTTCGACGCCGTCTATAGCAGCCCGCTAAGCCGATGCCGCTTTCTGGCCACTTTCTGCGGCTACCCCACTCCAAGGCTCGATGACCGCATCAAGGAGATAAACTTCGGGCGCTGGGAGATGCAATTGTTTGAGCAGATTGACGACGAGTATATCCAGAACTGGTATGACAACTTTGTAGATGCACCCATCCCCGACGGAGAATCATTCCGCGGAATGTACAACCGCATCTGCAATTTCCTGGACGATCTTAAAACGCGCAACTTTGAAAACGTGCTGATATTTGCCCACGGAGGAGTCCTGGCCTGCGCCCGCGTCTATGCCGGCCTCTGTGACCTGCGCCACGCCTTCGAGAACCTGATTCCCTTTGGTGGCATGATCACCATCGAAATCTGAACACAATAGAAATGATTCTATCTGTGTTCTTTTTTCCAAGGGTGGCGATGGTTTCCGATACCGATACCCCAAAAGTTCCGTGCACCTTGGATTATTATCAAAAGAACACAGCTAGAACCATCCCTATTGTGAGCATCAATATTTCAGAGAGGATGTTGATGCGGATGGCGCGGCGGGCATCGTTAGTGGTTAAGATGCGGTCGTTGTGTCCGATGTAGGGCTTGTAGAATTCCTGGCCGAAATAGATGTGGGTGCCTCCAAAGCGGCAGTTCAGGATGCCGGCCAGGGCGGATTCGGGGTATCCGGAGTTGGGGCTGGCGTGCTGACGGCCGTATTTGTGGACAAAGCCTAATAGTCCGGGGCGACCTGAAACAAGCACCATCAGCAAGGCGGTCAGGCGGGCGGGAATCCAGTTGGCTACATCGTCTATATGGGCTGCCCAGCAGCCGAAATCCTTGTAACGGTCTGTCTTGTAGCCTATCATGGAGTCAAGCGTGTTTATCATCTTGTAGGCGGCCATTCCGGGAATGCCAAGCAGCATGTACCAGAAGAGCGGGGCTATCACTCCGTCGCTCAGGTTCTCGGCCAGAGTTTCAAGGGCGGCGGTGCGGATTTCCTGCGCATCCAGCTGGGCGGTATCGCGGCCCACTATGCGTGAAAGCTGCGCCCTACCCTTATCCAATGACTCATCAACGGCCTCGAATACCATTCGCACCTCTTTAATGAGAGTCTTGCCGGCCAGGAAATAGAATATGAATATGGCCGATACGCCCACGCCAATCCACTGATTCACTCCATAGCAGAACGGTATGAACCACCGGAACAGCGCGTACGTTGCACCTATCAGAAATATGGCTGTCAGAGCGCCTTTGAGCATACGGTGGGTGCCGTGATTGAGCGCTTTCTCTGCGCCACCTATCAGCTTGCCCATACCCACCACGGGGTGCGGAAGCCAGGCGGGATCACCAATCAGGGCATCCAGCAGCGCTCCTGCCAACAGCGGTAGCAACAATATGGCTAATTGCTGAATATCCATTCCTTTATCCCCTCTATAAGCAGGTCATCGGCCTCCGGACTCTGCACGGCTATGCGGAAACAGCCTTCGTCCAAGCCTTCAAAGTTTGATGCATCACGTATTAGCAGGCCTTTCTCCTTGACCAGGAACTCTTTTAGAGCCTTTGCTTTACCCATACGCAAACGCGCAAGTAGCATATTTGAGTCCGATGGCCACACATCTACCAAACCTGTCTTGGCAAATTCTGATGCTACACGCTCACGCTCCTCTATCAGCGTTTGGGCATCTATGCGGTACAGATTACTGTTGCGTAGCAGGAACTTGCCTGCCTCAATAGCCAATGCATTTACCGACCAGGGCATGCGGAACAGGCTGAGTTGCCTAATCAGTTTGGCATTGCCGCTCACGCCCCCTATCCTCAATCCCGGCACCCCGAACTGCTTTGTCATGGAATGGAGCAAAAGTACATTGGGTAGCTGAGCAGCATAAAAAGCATCAAGGACCTTTTTACGGGTGTATGGGGCGTAAGATTGGTCTATTATGAATATGCAATCGGGGTTGCTCTCTATCAGTTCCGTAAGCCAATCGTAGTCCCAGACTTTTCCGGTGGGATTGTTGGGATTGCATAGCCAACACAGCCCTCCCACCGGAGGCTTTACGGCCTGTTCCGAGTAGGCCAGCGTTATCTTGTGGCGGTTCAGTCGGCAGGCATCGGCATACTCGCTGAATGTGGGCACGAATATCACCGATCTGCTCTCACGGAACACCTGAGCTATCAGGTAGATGGCCTCGGTTGCGCCGTTGGTTACGCAAAGGTTATCGGCCAGAACGTTCAGATGACAGGCCCAGAAGCTGGTCAGCGATTCGGCATCAGGCTCTGGGTATGAGCAGATTTTAGGCATAATCTGGCTAAGACGCTCATAGAGGGCATCCAGGTCTGTGCGGCACACTATGTTTGAACTGAAATTGTGCTTTATACCATCATAACTGAATATGTCATCGCCGTGTCCCTTAATCATTGCTGCTCATTATTTTGTACAACAAAGGCATATTGATATGCTTACGGACGTGGTCGGCCAGCAGGTCATACTGCTGCTGCTTGAACGCTGCATAATCCAGCGTCTGGGCGGCATCCTGTTTCTTGGCGTACGGTCCGATCAGATAATCTATTACAGTCTTGCTGTCCAGTATTCCGTGAATATAGGTTCCCATAGTGCGGGCATCGGCCATACATCCCTCTTTTGTTCCGTCCTGCAAAGCGTTGAGCGAACTACATGCGGCATTCTGCTCAGGGAGTGTGCGGCCCATGTGAATCTCGTAACCGCTGCAATCTGAATTACCGTCAAGGAAACGGAACTGCACCTGCCGCGTTACCTTGCTGCCCTCCATAACTGTCCTTACAGGCAACAATCCCAATCCGGGCATTTCACGCACACTGCCCTCTACACCGTCGGGGTCGCTCACACTCAGTCCCATCATCTGATAGCCGCCGCATATTCCCATAACGGTTGTGCCGTTACGATGGGCACACAGGATTGCTTCAGCCACGCCGTTGCTGCGGATGGTGATTATATCGTCTATTGTGCTCTTGGTGCCGGGAATCAGGATTATGTCTGCCTTTGAAATCTCTTCAGTATTATTGGTATAGTAGAGATTGACTCTGGGGTCCTGCTCCAGCATCCCGAAATCCGTAAAGTTGGATATGTGGCCCAGCAGAATCACGGCCACGTTGACCTTTCCGCTTACGGCGATGCGCTGTTTCTGCGTCAGCTCCATAGAGTCCTCCTCTTCAATGTGTATGTCCTTGAAGTAAGGAACTACGCCCAATACCGGCACTTTGCAGATATCCTCCAGTATCCTGCGTCCCTCGTCAAACAGGCGCAGGTCACCGCGGAACTTGTTGATTATTATACCCTTTATAAGTTTCTGGTCATCGGGAGTCTGGAGAGCTATGGATCCGTATGCACTTGCAAAGACTCCGCCGCGATCTATATCGGCCACCAAAATTACACGTGCTCCAGCGTACCGGGCCATAGGCATATTAACAAGGTCTGTGTCACGCAGGTTTAATTCCGATATGCTGCCTGCACCCTCCATTACAATGGGGTTGTAGCGACTGCTCAGACGGTCAAAGGCGGCATTCACCTCCCCCCGGAGTACTTCACGGCCCTCATCGCGGCGGAAATAATCATACGCGCCCATATTGCCGATGGCCTTACCGTTAAGCACCACCTGCGATGTATGGTCCGAGCTGGGTTTGAGCAGCAGCGGATTCATATCGGTGTGGCAGGGAACGCCTGCGGCCTCTGCCTGAACAGCCTGTGCCCGACCTATTTCCAGACCTTCGGGGGTGGCGTAAGAGTTAAGCGCCATATTCTGCGCCTTGAAGGGAGCCGGGCTGTAACCGTCCTGACGGAAAATGCGGCACAGGGCGGTAGCTATCACGCTCTTGCCTACATCGCTGCCGGTTCCGGCCAGCATTATGGGATGTAATCTTTGCACCTTCACTTTTGTGTCATCTCAAAGCGGGCCATCACGAAAAACAGGTCCGATAAGCGGTTAATGAACGTCAGAATATCCTGTGGAACCGAATCCTCACGATTGAGAGCCCAAAGACGACGCTCTGCACGGCGTGCCACAGTACGTGTAAAATGCAGTTGTGCCGCAAGAGGCGTTCCGCCGGGCAGGACAAAAACCCCTTTTTCAGTAATAGCCGTTGTCATACGGTCCATCCACTCCTCGCAGAAACCAATCATTCCGGAGTCAAAGACTCTTGGATTCTTATCCCGTATGGCAGACGGTGTTGCCACCTGACTCATCAAAGTCATCAGTTCTGTCTGTATCTTATTCAGTCCCTGCTGCCACTCATCATCCGGCTTAAGCAGACTGCGTACTATACCTATCTGAGCATTCAACTCATCGAGAGTACCGTTGGCCTCGATGCGTATATCGTCCTTAGGTACGCGCTCCCCGCCGTGAATACCGGTAGTGCCGTCATCGCCCGTACGTGTATATACTCTTTTCATAATTCCCAAAAAGCGTTGATATCGGCCTCACCCCAATACCAATGGGTGTAACCCGCTATCACATTCTTATATCTGAACAGCCCCGTATCTACCTTCTCACCCTTTGCGTTGCGCTGAATGCAAAAAATGGTACAATTGGGGTCTGACCCCTTTTGTACTATTTTTGAGTAATGGAACTCGTGACCTTTGAACATCTTGCCGTTAATCTCCATACTGCGGTAACCAAGGTGCAGACGAGCACCCTGCATGGTACAATCTATGGGCAGCACTCCGGCCATAGGCCATACCTTGCCCTCCTGATCTGTCAGCGACTTGCCCAGATACATCATTCCTCCGCACTCGGCAAAAATCCGACCACCCCGTTCGGCATACTGCACAAGCTGCGAGGCAAGCATGCGGTTAATAGCAAGTTCCGGAGCAAACAACTCCGGATAGCCACCCGGCAGATAGACCAGATCGGCCTCGGGCAACTCATCACCCGCCAGCGGACTGAAGAACTTGACCTCTCCCATCTCCGCCAGCCTGTCAATATTCTCCCGATAAACAAAGTTGAAGGCCCTATCCTTGGCTACAGCTATCTTCATAACTCAATCAAACGATCCAGATCAACATATTTTTCAATCAAGTCTGCCGTACGGTCAGCAAGAGTGTTCAACTCTTTTTCCAATCCCACGGTTAAGCCAAGATGGCGTGAAGGCACCTCTATCCCTTCAGTTCTGGGAATCCAACCCAGACATTCCACGCCCGCATCGGACGCCGCATCCTTAAGGAATGCGTAATGTGATTCCGATGCCACCAGATTGAACACCACGCCGGCAATCATGACATCGGGCCTGAAAGTCTTCATACCGTGCAGAAGAGCAGCAACAGAATATGCTGTAGAGCGTGCATTGACCACAAGAAGCACAGGAACATCAAGCAGAGCCGCAATCTCAGCGCTGCTGCCGCGCATTCGGTCATAGCCGTCAAACAAGCCCATCACGCCCTCTATCACGGCAACATCGGCCCCTTGCGAATAACGTGCAAAAACCTCACGTACATGCTCCAGAGAAGCCATCCAGGTATCCAGATTGACAGACTGCCGCCCGGATGCTATAGTATGAAACTGCGTGTCAATATAATCAGGACCGCACTTGAAAGGCTGGACATTTAGCCCACGACGTGTAAGAGCCCGCAGCAACCCCATAGTAAACGTGGTCTTTCCGCTGCCTGATGTTGCAGCACCTATCAGAATCCGCATCATACGTTCCTTTCTAAATTGACCATAAAGGTAGCAATAACGCCGCTATAAAGCAATCATTCCATAACAAAAAGAAAGCGGAACGACATTGATAATCGTCCCGCCTTCATACTGATCAATCAGATTCACTTTTTCTTCTTGTCGTCCTTGACTTCCTCAGCCTGAGCAGCCTCAGCCTCCTGCTTCTTGGCAAGATACTCCGGCAGGTTCAGACCGGCCATATTGAAGAGGTCGGACATAGGGGGAACGGACTTCAAGAGTCCGCTCAGAAAATTGGCGGTAGAGCCCTTTCCGTCGGCGCTGTTGCCGGAGTCCCAAACGGTCACGTTGTCGAACTTGATACCCTTGATGGCCTCCACCTGAGTCTTGACCAGCTCCGGCATCTTCTCGGACATGAGCAGCATGAATGCCTTGGCGGCATCACCACCGGCAGCCTGAACCATCTTGTCATAACCGGCAGCCTGCTTGGTCAGTATCTCATAGTAACCCTTAGCCTCGGCCTCCATGCGGGCGAATATGGCATCGGCCTCACCCTTGGCGCTTACGCGGAGTTTCTCAGCCTCAGCCTCGGCGGCTATGATGATACGGTCCTTCTCAACCTGCTGGGCCACCAGGATGTTGGCCTGCTGGGTTGAACGCTCACGCTCGGCACGGGCATTCTCGGCGTCACGCTCGGCAATATAGGCATCCTGCAGGGCCTTAGCCTGCTGTACCTTCTCGGCTGTTACAGCCAGACGGTTGGCCTCGGCCTCCTTCTCACGACGGAAAGCATCGGAGTTTGCAATCTCAACCTTGGCGTTGTTCTCACCCTGTACGGCTACGGCGTTGGCCTGTGATGTACGGATACGGGTCTCCTTTACTGCCTCGGCCTTACCTATCTCACCGTTACGGTCCTGCTCTGCCACGCTTACCTTAGCCTCGTTTATGGCCTTGGCGGCAGCCTCCTTACCCAGAGCCTGGATATAACCTGACTCATCCTTGATATCGGTTACGTTCACGTTGATAAGACGCAAACCTATTTTCTTGAGTTCAACCTCAACGTTCTTGGCAATCTTCTCCAGGAATGTGTCGCGGTCGCTGTTTATCTCCTCGATACTCATGGTTGCTATGACCAGACGCAGCTGACCGAACAGGATATCACGTGCCAGCTCCTGAATCTCCTCGGCGGTGAGGCCCAGCAGACGCTCGGCGGCGTTGTTCATGCTGTCGGGCTCGGTAGATATACCTACTGTAAAGCGGCAGGGCACATCCACGCGGATGTTCTGACGGCTCAGGGCATTGGTCAGGTTGGCATCTATAGAAATAGGTGTCAGGCTCAGGTAAGCATAGTCCTGGATAACGGGCCATACAAACTTACCGCCGCCATGGATACACTTGGCGCTTCCGCCACCGGTCTTACCATAGACTACCAGGATCTTGTCCGAAGGGCAACGTCTGTAACGGCGGATAATGGTTGCAAACAGAATGAACAGGAGGACTACTCCTATCATTACCAGAATTGAAATGTTGTTTCCCGCCAAAGCAAGAAAAGTAATGAAGTTTAAAATCATTTTGAATGAATAGTATTAAGTTGTTAATCAATTGTCATTTCACAAGCAGAAGGTCATCGCCTATCACCTCCAGTATCCTGACCTGTCCTCCGGTGGCAATCTCCTTGTCACTGTCAGTCACAGCGTCAATCTCATGCACCGAGCCCTTTACGCTCACCTGCACCTTGCCGCGACCCGAACGGGCTGCCGGAATACGCAGATAGACATCGGCCATAAGACCTACCGTCTCGCTCATCCTGAAACTGCCGTCATGTGAAAGCTTCATCACCTGGCGGAACATGAACACGAATGCAAGCACAAACAACAGGCCTACCGCAATGGCCAGGACCTGAAGCAGCCAGCGTTTCTCAATGGAATCATAGAACAATACGCCTGCCCATCCGTAGCCAAGCAGGAAATTGATAAGATTGCGGAAAGAGAACACGCCGCTCAAGGAACCATCCTCAACCGAATCTACCGCACCGTCCATAGGCCCTGCATCCACATCGGCATCGGTCCCCAGCCCTATGAACGTCATCACGGTCTGGATGATGAACACCAACGATGCGCAGCACGCTACAATCCAGAAAAACTTCTGCAACGGTTCCAGCGAATTAAAAAAATCCATCATAGCAAAACAATTATTGGTTTAGTTAAACAATGTATGGTCTGGTATGGACCACTTTTCTACAAAAATAGTGATTCCTGGGGATTATTGACACTCCACAAAGAAAAAAAAGTAACTTTGCGTGATTTTACGCATTCAACAAAGGTTATGGAACTCCCGATGTATGACACTCTGCTCAGCCTGCCCCTGTTCCAGGGTATGAGCCAGGCCGATTTCAACAGCCTGCTGCAGAAGGTACGTCTGGACTTTGTCCGCTATGACGAGGGCGGAACCATAATCAGCGCGGGTGAAAGATGCAAGAGCTTTGCATTCCTTATTAACGGTACGGTAGAGAGCTCACGCAGCGGAATGGACGGCAATCTTACCTTCATGGAGCAGATTGACGCTCCCTGTCTGATAGAGCCCTATTCCATGTTCGGACGCGCAGGCTCATACCAGCGCACCTACACCGCAGTCACCCCATGCAGTTTCCTGATGGTGGACAAGCAGTACATCTACACAGAGCTGGGCAAGTACAACATCTGCCGCATGAACCTGCTCAACATATTGAGCGGACGCGTGCAGCTGTTGGACAGCCACGTGTGGACAATGGATGGCACAGATCTGAGAGGCCGGATAATACGTTTCATAAAAGGCCTGTCCGACATACAGTCCGGCACCAAGAAACTGAGCATAAAGATGAATGACCTGGCAGTCCTGATGGATGCCACAAGACTTAACGTATCGCGAGAACTGAACGCCCTGGAGTCAGAGGGACTGATTTCCCTGCGCCGCAAGGAGATTCTGGTTCCCGCACTTGAGAATCTGGTTTGACTATGGATGAAGCCAAGAAAGCGGCACTTGACCGCCGATATGCAAGAATGGCCCTGATTTGGGCTGAGAACTCATACTGCGAACGCCGCAAGGTGGGCGCCCTGGTTGTAAAGAACAACATGATTATTTCCGACGGGTATAACGGCACTCCCACCGGATTCGAGAATATATGCGAAGATGAGAACAACATGTCAAAACCATATGTGCTGCATGCCGAAGCCAACGCCATAACCAAACTGGCACGCTCATCCAACAGCAGTGAAGGCGCTACGCTCTATGTTACGGCATCGCCCTGCATAGAATGCGCCAAACTGATTATCCAGTCCGGGATAACCCGTGTGATATATACCGAGCAATACCGGCTTACGGATGGCGTGGATCTGCTTAAGCGTGCAGGCATAGAAGTGATATATCTGGATTTGAACGCAGAAGACACAAGGAAATGAAGACATTCAAGAAGATAATACAGATACTGTTTGTCCTTACTATGGGATTCTTTCTGGGAATCGAGGTCATGATAGGCATATTCAAGAGACACAAGCCGCAGTTTGAACGCGGTGAAAGCCCTGGCTCGCAGAAAGTGGAGACCCTTATAAAGGCTATAGACCGCAAGTATGTGGACGTGGTGGATATGGATTCCATAATGGACCGCGTGCTGCCCACCATACTTGAGGAACTGGACCCCCACTCCGCCTACTATCCGGCCGAGGAGACGCAGGTGAGCAATGACGAACTCCACGGCAGTTTCTCAGGTATAGGCATACAGTTCTCAATGCAGGATGATACCATTCGCGTGAACAGCGTGATACACGGAGGCCCTTCAGAGAAGGTGGGCGTGCTGGCAGGTGACCGCATAGTGCTCATAAACGACTCCGTATTTGCAGGTAAGAAGATTCCCAGCAATGAGGTGGTCAAGAATCTGAAAGGCCCCAAAGGCACTACCGTAAAGATAAGCGTGATGCGTAACGGCGAGCCGGGTCTGGTGGATTTCACCATAGAGCGCGGAGACATACCGGTAAAGAGTATTGACGCCGCCTACATGATAACCGATGACATCGGCTACATTATGATAAACAAGTTCGGTGAGACTACATTCGCCGAAATGATGGTAAGCCTGTCAGAGCTGAGCAGCAAGGGCATGAAGAAGCTTATAATTGACCTTCGCGGCAACAGCGGCGGCTATCTGGGCGCAGCCATACAGATGGTAAATGAGTTCCTGCCCAAGAATGACCTTATTGTATATACGCAGGGAGCCCACAGCCCAATGGCCAAGCAGTTTGCCGACGGACGCGGCCACTACAAGAACATCCCGCTTGTGGTCATGATTGATGAATCATCGGCATCGGCCGCCGAGATATTCACCGGCGCAATCCAGGACAATGACCGCGGCACCGTTGTAGGACGCCGTTCATTCGGAAAGGGACTGGTACAGGAGCCCATTGATTTCAGCGACGGCTCAAGCATACGTATCACCATAGCCCGCTACTACACCCCGTCGGGCCGCTGCATCCAGAAACCATATGGAGAATCTGATGAGGATTATGCCCTGGACATCATCAAACGCTATGAGCACGGTGAATTCTTCAGTGCCGACAGCATAAAGCAGAACGAAAACGAGGTCTATACCACCAAAGGCGGACGCACGGTCTATGGGGGCGGCGGAATCATGCCCGATGTGTTCGTGGCACAGGATACCACCGGCTACTCCGACTACTACTCCAACGTGGTGCGCAAGAGCCTAGTCAACAAGTTCTCATTCAAGTATGTGGATGGCAGAAGGTCTGAATTCTCCAATCTTAAGACATATGCCGACATTGAGGATTATCTGGATGCCGACAACGTGCTCAACAAGTTCTATGACTATGCAGCCAAGAACGGGGTAAAGAGAGACAGGTCACTCACCGCTCCCGCCCGCAAGCAGATGCGCACCTACCTTTACGGCAACATAATCTATGACGCCCTGGACATGCAGGATTACATATCGTTCATAAACCTGACCGACCCCGCTGTCACCAAGGCCATTGAGGTCATGAAATAGAACTCAGGAAACATCCGGTTAATATAAGCCAGCCGTTTAAGCGGCTGGCTTGTCATTTCAATACTATCTGTGTGATTACTTGTGCGCCGGCCTCTGCATTAAGACGTGACACCAGATCGGTACGCCGCATAAGCAGTTCATTGCGCAGAGCGGCCGATGATACGGTAACAAACAGTACCTGGTTATAAATGCGCAAGCCTTTAGTGTATCGGGATACGGCAGGTCCCACCACCTTGTCCCATGCCTGGATAAGCCGATGTTCGTTCAATGGCGTTTCCAGTCCGTATTCACGGAGATACTGGAGTATCACGCCGCCCACAGGCTCTGTATTGGTCTTTTTCATATCACCTCTCCGTCCTGCACGGTAAACACCTTGTAATCCTGTCCCGTACCCTCCAGAATGCCGTCTATATGGTTACGGTCCACATCGGTTATGAATACCTGTCCGAACTTTTCATTATCGGAAACCAATGAAATGATACGGCCCACACGTTCAGCATCCAGTCGGTCAAATATATCATCAAGAAGCAGTATGGGACGCTTGCTGCAAGACTCCCTGAGCAGACGGTACTGAGCCAGCTTGAGAGCCACCAGATAGCTCTTGTTCTGTCCCTGCGAGCCTTCACGCCGTATGGGATAGCCGTCCAGATTCATCTCCAGTTCATCCTTGTGAATGCCATGCAGCGAATAGCCTGCGCTCCGGTCAAGCCGGCGTCCCTCTTCAAACTGAGCAAGCAGGTCTCCTCTGCCGGCATGCGATGCATATGACAATGTCACCTGCTCTTTTTCATCACCAATGAGCGAATACATCTCTTGGAAATATGGAACCAACCTGTCTGTCAAAGACTTGCGTCTCTCATATATTTTGATTCCGGTATCCGCCATAGTCCGCTCCCACATAAGGAACAACTCACGGTCCGGCTCAACCTCCATCTTCAGCAATGCATTGCGCTGTTGCAGTGCCTTGTTGTAAGAGATAAGCAGCTTAAGGTACTCCTGGTCATACTGCGATATTATGATGTCCATGAATCGGCGGCGCTCGTCGCTGCCGCCCAGAATCAGTTCCACATCCTGCGGCGACACCATCACCAAAGGTATGTAACCTATGTGGTCCGAAAATCTCTGGTACTCCTTTCCGTCACGTTTGATCTGCTTGTGCCCCTTTAGCCTGGAAACACATCCTATCACCGTCCTGTCCCCTGTTGGTAAACAATACGAGCCCTGCAGCTGATAGCACTCCGCATCGTGACGCACGGTAAGCTGGTCTGTCTGGCTTATGGAGCTTCGGCAGAATGACAGGCAATAGACCGCATCCAGCAGATTGGTCTTGCCCATGCCGTTCTTGCCCACAAAGCAGTTCAGTTTGGGCGAAAACTCCAGGTCAGCCTGCACTATGTTGCGGTAGTCCTGCACGAACAGATGTTCCAGTTGCATTCTGATTGACGGTTATCGGGGTTGATTCAAACACAAAAATAGTCAATATTATTCTTCAAGTCGCAATATCAGGCACAATCTTGATTTTCTTTCAGAAAACTCATAGGATTTTTGATGCAAAATGTTCACGTATAGTAAAAAATGACTATTTTTGCACCCGCTAATTAAAGATGAAATGGCAAAGAAAGCAGTAAAACCCGCTACCAAGCAGGAACAGAAAGGCCTTGAAGAGGCTTTGAGCAAGTCAGAACAGTTTTTTGAGAACAACAAGAAGACCATCTTCGGGTGCCTCATCGCAATCATAGTTATCATAGCAGGTGGTATGCTTTACTACCACAAGGTCGTTCAGCCCCGTCAGCTCAGGGCTGCCGAGGCCATATTCCCCGGCGAGACCTATTTTGTTAACGGTGATTACTCCACCGCACTGAATGGTGACGCCTACGGCTTTGACGGTTTTGAGGCTCTCTCCAAGCAGTACAAGAGCACCAAGGCAGGCAAGCTGGCAGGTCTCTATGCAGGTCTCTGCTATGCACAGCTTGACAGCATGGATATGGCTCAGAAGTATCTGGAAAAGTTCAGCGGTAAGGATCAGATGGTAGCTCCTGCTGCCATAGGTGCATTGGCTAACTGCTACGCCAACGCCGGTCAGAACAGCAAGGCAGCCGCCACATTCGAGAAGGCAGCCAAGAAGGCAGACAACAACCTGCTTTCACCTTATTACTATTTCCAGGCTGGTCTAATATATGAGGCAATGGACAAGCCCGCCCAGGCCCTCAAGATTTACAACATGATAAAGGCCCAGTATCCCGAGTCCATAGAGAGTCAGGATATTGACAAGTACATAGCCCGTCTTACAAGCAAGTAATAAGACAGGTTCCGGCTGGGTGAATTCCAGAGTGGCCAAATGGGGCAGACTGTAAATCTGCTGTCTCTCGACTTCGGTGGTTCGAATCCATCTTCACCCACAAATTAAGGCGTCCTTCGGGGCGCCTTAATTTGTGGATGGAGATGGATTCAGTTATTCCTTAAAAAAAATCACTACCTTTGCACTGTTAAACTTTCCAATTATGAAGATTACCATTATCGGCGCCGGGAATATGGGTGGCGCAATTGCCAGAGGATTTGCCGCAAAGAAGGTTTTTGCCGCAAAGGATATAACCTGCTGCGACCGCAGTGACGCAACACTTGAAACACTGAAAAAGGATGTGCCCGGCATAGGTATATCAAAGGATAACGTACAGGCTGTAAAAGGTGCAGACATAGTGCTGTTTGCAGTAAAGCCATGGATTCTTCCGGCGGCCGTTGAGGAGGTTAAGGAGGCATTGGACTACAAAAAGCAGCTCATCATATCAATCGCCGCAGGCGTAGGTACCGAAAAGCTTGCCGGGATATTCAGCAAGAACGGCACGCTGCCCCAGATTGTATATCTGATTCCCAACATAGCTGTCGAGGTTGGTGCGGGAGTGTTCTTCTACTGCACGGCCAACGCCAACAAGAAGAATCTTGACCTAGTGCAAAAGCTTTTCGGTCAGGTTGGATTCGCAAAGCAGGTTGAGGAGAAGCAGATGACCGCGGGAACGGCTCTTGCATCATGCGGCATAGCATATGTGTTCCGTTATATCCGCGCCAATGTGGAAGGTGGCGTAGAGATGGGATTCTACCCTAAGGATGCACAGGAAATTGTCCTGGGCACCATAAAGGGAGCAGTTGAGCTGCTGCTTGCACACGGTTCACACCCCGAGCAGGAAGTTGACAAGGTCACCACTCCCGGCGGAATAACCATCAAGGGGCTCAATGCAATGGAAGAGGCCGGTTTCACCAACGCTGTAATCAAAGGCCTTAAAGCAGGTAAATAATCCTTAAGCTACAATATGAAGCTGGTCTATTTTCACGGATTCATGTCATCGGGAGCAAGCGGGACTGTTGAGAGCCTGCGCCGAATGTTGCCAGAGTTGGAGGTCTGTGCTCCCGATATTCCCGTTGACCCAGCCGAAGCCCTGCCCTACCTGAAGCAATACGTTGCCGATCAGCAGCCTGACATAATAGTAGGCACTTCAATGGGAGCCATGTATGCCCAGCAGATGTTCGGCTTCAGGAAAATATGCGTGAATCCTTCTTTCAATATGTCCACCATGTCCAAGGTGATGAAAGCCAATACTACCTACCCTTTCCAGAACGGTCGAAAGGATGGACAGAAGGAGTTCAAGATTACGGGCCAGATCGTAAAGAACTTCAACGCAATGGAACGCCAGCAGTTCAAGGGCATAACCGATTTTGACCGCGAAAACACATACGGCCTCTTTGGCACCCATGACACAACAGTGAACTGCTACGACCTGTTCAGGAAATACTATACCCACGCCCAGCGTTTTGACGGCGAGCACCGCCTGAACGACAAATCACTCAAGTCCGCAGTAGTTCCACTAATCAGACAGATTCTGGGAATCTGATAATCTTTCTCCAGCACCCTTTGTAATAAAAACTGTGTTGATGCTTGCACACCAACATAATATCATTATCTTTGTATGTTTCCTAATTACTGATTATTAAACCTTAATGGCAATATGCGGCATTTGCCTTCTGCATATTGCGAAACAAGCAGAGCAATGGAAGAGAATTACAGGACACATGAACGACAGGCAGAAAAAAGGGCTGAAGATGTAAAAACAACTGCACGGAAAGCCAGTGGAGAATGTCCGCATTGCGGTACCCCTTTGGAGAACGACAAATATGAAATATGTCCTGTTTGCGGAGGCAAACTGGTAGATTATTGCACTTTCTGCGGTGCTCCCATGCGTCCTGATGATGTAGATTGTCCGGAATGCGGCATGCCCTCTGAAGGGGTAATATGTCCGACATGCAACATACGCAACTTCAGGTCTTTCTGCCGTCAGTGCAGCCAACCTCTTTCACGTGCTGCCCGCAAGGCGGTTGAAAAAGCCAGACAGGACCCCAAAGTACATGAAGCGACCCGGCTCATGTCAAAGCTTGCCGAACTTGAAGCCGAACTTGAAGCCGCCATACCCGATGAAGACGAAGAAGAACCTCAAGGCCCCACCGAAGGTGAACTCCGGCTTCGTGAAATAATGGCCAAGGTGGGATTCACCCCGGCCCAAAAGCCCAAAGTCACAAAACGCAGGATAGGCCGCAGCCGCCAGGAGATATTGGCCGAATACCAAAAAGCCATCGATGAAGCCAATAAGGTGTTTGAAGAGATGCTTGCCCCTCAAGGTTCCACGCCACAGGAGCAACGCAACTATTACACCGCCCGAAAGGTAGCTGTCATGGAAGTCATTGAACATACCTGGTATGGAATCAAAAAAGAAGATGTAATGTGTTGGGAATGTAACAGGTGTCATGTACTTCACAACAACCCTCAAAACTGCGCAGTAAGAGAATTCGGTGGAAAATGGATCAGATGCTCCAACACCGAGATCGTGGCAGAAGGGACACCGGGAGCACAGAAATTCACCGAAAAAGTGGGAGAAAGAAAAGTATATAAAAGGGAATAGGATATGAATGAGCCCCAAAAGACAGAAATAGCTCCACAAAAGACAGCAGTGGCACCACAGAAAACAGCCACAGCCCCACAGAAGACAGCCACAGCCCCACAGAAGACCGCAATGGCATCACCGTCTTCCGGACAAGCTTGGGATAAGATTGTATCCGGGACGACCTATGCCCCGGGCTCCACTGTCAAAGTTGGCGGCAACAGCTACACGGTTGAGAGTCTTATCGGTAACGGCACAGAAGGCAATATTTACATTGTTTCCGACCGCAAGAGGAAATATGCACTGAAAATGTACCGTCCCGGATATCATACCAACACAAAAGTGATGCCCGCCCTCCAGAAACTGAAAGGGAAAGGATACCTGGCCGATATCATTGACTATAGTGACAGTTTTGAGCTTATGGAGTACATTCCCCAAGGGAATGCAGCCCATGTGAATCTTAAGGGAAATGCCCAAGCCATACTTGCAATAGCAGCCAAGACCGCAATGGCACTTGACCAGATGCACAAAGTCGGAATAATCCACAAAGACATCAAGCCTGCCAACATCCTTATCAAGGATAATGACAGTTGGGACACATGTCTATGTGATTTCGGCATTGCGGATATTCTGAACGAGCGTGGCACCTGCACTACAACTCAAGCCCGAACTCCCATATATGCCGCCCCCGAAATGTATGGAGTAGGCAATACGGCAAACAGAGACGGCACAATAGTCTGCGAACTCACCCACAAAGCCGATTTCTATTCTCTAGGCATGACCATTATTTCCTTGTGGATAGGCGAAGGAGCCTTCAAGTCGAAAGAGGATGAAATGGCCATTGACAAAATCAAAGGCAGGATATCGCCTCCGGCAGATATGCCCGACCCGCTCGCAAAGATTACCCGTGGACTGCTTATCAAAAACCCTGAGAAGCGCTGGGACCTGAATGAAATAATGCAAACCATAGATGGCAAGGACATACCTGTGGATGAAGATGAGATCATCGAAGACCTGGGTATCACATTCAACGCATCCAAACATCTTGTAGCCAATACCCCCTTGGAGTTGTGCAACCTGATGATTGATGATCCCGACCTTGCCACAAAGTACCTCTACCGGGGACAGATTGAGAAATGGTTGAAACCCTATCCTGAACTCCAGACCGAAATACAGGATATAGTGGAGAAACGCTATCCCCAGGATCAGCAAACCGGTCTGATTGCCACACTGTATTTGCTTGACCCGACAATACCTTTTACTCTCCAAGGCATATCAAGGACAACAGGGAAACCATTAGAGAAATCAGTATATGACTTTAATGACGTAGGTAATTTCTGCAATGAAGCTTTGCTGGATGACTCAACCATCGCTATGATCAGTATGGATGCATTCAAGGAATGGGTACGGGTCAGAAGCCAGTCCATTGCAGAAGATCTGCCATATGTTAAAGATGATGAGGCATTGACAAGCATGTTGCGCATCCAAATGATATGTCCTTTATCGGATCTTGACTTGCGCAATGACCCTTCATCACCAGAATATGCTATGGATGCTCAAGGCATAGGTCGCCTGTTGAACAAGGTGTACAACATTCTTTACGGACGTTATAAGGGCGACATTGACAGTCTGATGGCCGATTGGGAAAAACCTGTTAACGCTCCACATAACAGGGAAATCTCGATACATACCATCATCAACATAAGAAATGATTTCTTTGTGCCTGATAAATCCCGTTATATGATGGATTTCATGGACATCAAGGGAGACCGGTTAAAGGATTTACGCTCCTGGATCATATACTGCACTGACTACGAAAGCGATGACTTCCAGGGTAAAGCAGGTCCCAAGGATGATTTTTTCTGTCTCCAGACAGCCTGGATGAAGGTTATCAAAGGATTTGGAGTTGAACCTGTTTACCAATTGAGCGGTAGCGGGAAACAGATCAGCACACTTGATGAACTGTTCGACCTGGACAAGAAGACTCTCAGGAATGAATATAGGGAACACGGTCTCAAAGGCTGGCTTGCCATACATCATCAGGAAGATCCGCATGCCAATCTGGAACCCCGGTTCGCATATGAGAAACTCCTTTTGGATTATGTGGAAGATGTACGCAAAATAGATGACAAGGATCCTGCAGTAGAACGCTTTGACAGCGCCTGCAATGAAGCAGACAGACTTCTCTCAAGCGGGCGCGCCCAATTACACGGGCTCAACATACGGAGTGTAATACAGCAAGTCCTTACCTATGCATTCGCCATTATTCCGGGAATACTTTTACTGGCCATGCTTATTTTCTCAATCATAGAGAATCCCGTTCTTGATACTTCCGGCATGAACCTGGAGGCTTACTTATGGCCGATAGGCTTGATCATAGCTGCAATACTGTTCTTTATAGGCGATAGCGACGGTTGTCTTTTACCTATTATAGAAGGGCTTATTGCATCTGTTCTCATTTTCCTGATAATAAGGTTACTTGGAGCCTTTATTCTCTATATTTTCGCGGTTCTGGTACTGGCCATACTGATTTATATGAGTTTGGGCACACTCTCTTTTCGCAGCAAATATGCCAAGGAAGCCAGGAAGTTTACAAAACCAGGTTTTGAAGAGAAGGTTCTGGAACCACTCTATTTTGCTTTCAGCAATGAAGACAGTTTTGATTCCTCACTCAACGGAGCATTCGACCACTACAAGATAGATCTTTGGAAAAAAGAACTGAAGAAACGGCGCTTCGGAATAATCATTTTCATAGGCGCAATATGGATTCTGATGGCATTCAGCCTGCTTATACCTAAGAGTGAGCGTTTCAGCAGATTCTACACTCCGTTATTGGAGAAAGTTGACAAGAACCAACCTGAACAGACCTTGCCACCGCTACTGGATTTTGAAAGTCTGGAGCCTGGAAGCAAGAGTGACCAGGTTCGTGCCTTACAGGAATATCTCCGGGACAATGGATTCTTAAGTTCCGCCGTAGATGGCGACTATGGCCCCGGCACCCGGAAAGCCGTTGCTGCTTTTCAGAAAGCGAACGGTCTTGAAGAGACCGGAGTGGCCGACAACAACACCATACAAATGATTAACAAACTGGCTGCCGAATCAGCAATTGAAGCAGCAAAGGGTTCTGAATAGATATGAATTGTAAACATTGCGGAAAAGAAAACCGCCCGGAAGCACGTTATTGCCGCTTCTGCGGCAAGACAATTGAGTCTGCATCCACTCAGAAAAAGTTGATAGGCAAAGACTCTATTGTACCCCAACTGGAAATACTGGACAAGAAAATTCAGGTAGCAAAGATGCTGGCACAGAATGGCACCCGCATGGGAATGGACTGTCTGATACTTGGAGATTCCGGTACCGGTAAAAACTTCATCGCCCAACTTATTGCTGACAAGATGGTCTCCGCCGGTTTGACAAAACAGCCGCCCAAGAAAATTGACGCTGCCGATTGGTCCGATTTCTACGGAGATTTCGACAAGAACATATCTGCACTGAAAGACGGAATATTGCTCATTACCAATGCACAGAAACTTTTTCCCACTTCCAAGTCGCGTGAAGTGAATCAACTGGACAAGCTTTTCACCCGGATGCGTAATATCGAGGGTGCGCCTATAGTGTTGCTCTGCGGAACACTAAATGACATAATGGGGTTTCTGGAGAACAATAAGGATGTCCACAGACTCTTTGAGTTCGAGTTCAAACTGGATGCATTCAACATAGAGAACCTCACCGGACTTGCGCTCTCAATCCTGAAAGAGAAATATAAAGTGGATCCGAATCCTGATGTGGACAAAAAGCTTAATGCCCATTTTGCATGGTACATGCGACAGCAGGACCTGGGACATATTAACGGGCATCTTTCGGAGAAAGTTGCCGATGACATATATGTCAAGATTGCATTGAGAGGAAGCAAGGTTTTGGAAGAACAGGATATAAATACTGCCGAGTGCTTCATTCCAAAAACCGAAGAACAGATACTTGCAGACCTGGACAATTATGTCGGTCTCCAAAGCGTAAAGGACGAAATAAAAGCCATTATCCGGGACATCAAAGACAAGAAAGAGAAAGGATTCACCGAAAAACTGCTTAAGGATCATTTTATTTTCACAGGTAATCCCGGCACAGGCAAGACAACCATCGCACGCAAATTCGGTGAGATACTTAATGCTATCGGAGCTCTTCCCACCGGACAATTCGTGGAAGTTCCAGCCAAAAACCTCATTGGCCGTTTCATGGGTGACACGGAAGAGAATGTCAAGAATTACGTGAACAAGGCTATGGGCGGTGTACTGTTCATAGACGAAGCCTATGCTCTGAATGACGGAAAGGACGGGGGATACGGCAAAGATGCCATTAACACGCTGCTAACCATCCTGGAGAACCGCAAGGGTGAGTTTGTCTGCATACTTGCGGGCTATACCAAGGAGATGGCAGATCTGGTTCGCATAAATCCAGGCTTCTCTTCCCGATGCAACGTAACCATAGAATTTCCGGACTACAGTGCCCGCGAACTGGAAACGCTGTTCCGCATGATGCTAGCCAATGATAATGATGATAATGACAGGGAAAAAACTGTATTCAGCCTGGACTCACGTGCGGAGGATATGCTGCCAAAGGTTTTTGACCGTATGTATCTAAAGCGCACTGACACTTTCGGCAATGCCCGCGCAGTAAGGAATCTTTTTGACCTTGCCGTCAAGCGACACCGCATGCGCAGGGCTACCGACAACGTGTTCAGCTATGCCGACATTGTAGGTGAAAATGAAACCAAGGAGATTACGGTAGAAGAGATAATGAAGGAGCTGGACGGTTTTGTAGGAATGCAGAGTGTCAAGGATGCCATCCGCCGCATCGCAAAGGAGATTTCCGTGCAAAAACAGCTCATAGAGATGGGGGAGGCTGACGAAGGCCTTACCAAATACAATTTCGTGCTCACCGGCAACCCTGGCACCGGCAAGACCACCGTGGCCCGGACTTTCGGTAAGATATTCAAGGCATTGGGCGTGACCAGCACGGACCGCGTGACGGAAAAAGTGCCAAAGGACATCATCTCCCAGTTTGTCAACGAGAGTGACAAGCTTATGAACGATGCCATAAATGAAGCTATGGGCGGAGTGCTGTTTCTGGACGAGGCATATGACCTGGAACCTATGGATGCTGCAGGACAGAGCACCAGTAGCGAAGGCAAGAAGGCAGTGCAGACACTATTGACGCGTATGGAAAACGAGGCTGGCAAGTTCGTGGTGATACTTGCCGGCTATCGCGGAAAAATGGAGACATTCATGAACTCCAACGACGGTTTGAGAAGCCGATTCTCTCATTTCATCCACATAGATGATTACACGCCCGAGGAATTGCTGGAGATTTATGAGAATACTGCAAAGGCCAAGAAATACAATTTCACTCTGGCTGATGAGAAAGTTCGCATGAAAGCCCTGAACATGTTCCGGAACATGGTAGCCATGAAGGATGACAAGTTCGCAAACGCCCGTGAAGCAGTGACCAAAGTTGCCCAGACAAAGACAAACATCAACAACCGCATAAGCAAGGTATCCTACGACCAGTGGACACCAGAGTTCCTGCAAACTGCACACACTGCATATCTGGATGATATTCCGTATGTCGAACCCGCCAAAGTTTCAATTGACGATTGTTTGGCCGAGCTCAACGAACTGATAGGTTTGGATGGAGTCAAAACCGCGCTTACCAAACTGGCACACACCATCAACAACGAAATCGAGTCCGCCAAGATAGAGAACCGCAGACCGGATATTCCGCTGGGGCATTACCTGTTTTTGGGTAACCCAGGTACAGGCAAGACCACAGTTGCCCGCCTTATGGGAAAAATACTTTACTCTATGGGCGCGTTGCCCTCTCCAAACGTGGTGGAGGTAGGCAAAGCCAACCTGATAGGGCGTTACCAGGGTGATACCGAGGCCATAACCTCTCATGTGATAGACACCGCCATGGGCGGCATCCTGTTCATCGACGAGGCATACCAGCTTGCCGAGGGATATGGCAGGAATGCGTTGGAGACCCTGGTTGCGCGATTGGAAAACGACCGGGGCAAGTTCGTTTGCATAGCCGCAGGATACACATTCGAGATGCAGGCTTTCATTGCCCAGAACAGCGGATTCGAGAGCCGTTTCCCTGAACGCAACCGCATCACTTTTCAAGACTACAACCCCGATGAACTGTTCCGGATATTTATGATATTTGCCCGTGAAAAAGGATATCATCTGGATTCTATGGCAGAAAACGCCATACGCGGCAAACTCACAATGATTTACAACAATCGCGGCCGCACATTCGGCAACGGCCGCGATGCCCGCAACCTCTTTGATGAAGTAAAGAGCAATCTGGCAACCCGACTGGCCGATGAAGGGGGTACACATTCCCCTGAAGAACGTAAAACCATTAAAATGGAGGATGTGCTATGATACAGTGTCCCGAATGCAGGAATATGATTCCCGACGACAGTGCTTTTTGCGACCAGTGCGGGAAAGAACTTAAGTGGTGCCCCCAGTGCAGGAGACCTAAACGCGGTACTGAATGTCCAGTATGCGGAAGCGACTTGGTTTCGGGAGTCAAATACATATCCACAGTTCCAGGAAAGTCAACCTCTCCTAAAGTTGACACAACGGAACCGCCACAGCCGTCACCTGCTCCGCAGCCACAGGCAGAAAGAGTAAGTACACTGCCCGATTCTGTAGCAGTGGAAGGTCCTGCCGCACTTGTAGGCAACGGCTGGCGACTAGCCATCAAGGAAGGTCCGTTCGGTAGGAACGGCGGAATATGGCCCGAACTCTCCACCTGCCAATATGTGTCCGGCAACCATGGCCGAATAGAGAAAAACAATGACAGTTGGTTCATAGTGGATAACGGTTCTACCAACGGCACATTTATAGACGGAAACCGCATCACGAAAGAAATTTTGCGTAAAGGCTCCCGAGTACGCATTGCAACCCTTGATTTTATAGTAGAATGAAACTGAACATAGAAGCGATCTGCCATAAAGGCATGGTACGGGAGAACAACGAAGACGGTATCTCCCTGGGCGGATTATTCCTGCGTGACGACAGCACGGAGATATCGGTAGATACAACTACCGACGGCATCTTCTATCTACTGGTAGCCGACGGTATGGGCGGACACGAAAAAGGAGAAGAGGCAAGCCAGTTTGCGCTTGAGGAAATCAACGAGCAGCTAACGCTCCACCAGGTCAGCCCGGACAGGTTTGAAGACGATATAAGGGAAACTGCCAGATATATATCCTACAAGTTAAACCGTTCTGCCGCAGATCAAGGACAGACACACCCAATGGGTTGCACTCTCACCGGAGTAGTGTGGCACTATGGCAAAACATGGCTCTTAAACGCAGGAGACAGTCGTACATACCGTTTCCGTAACGGCATACTCCGACAGCTTACCACCGATGAAACCGAACGTGGTATCACAGGAGATCCCAATGCAAGTAAACTATTGCTCAATTGTTTTGGAGGCGGCACAGAAGGAAGGATAATTGTTGAGGACCTGAATGGCAAATTACTTGAAGGAGACAAACTGCTTATCTGCTCTGACGGTCTGTCCGACATGGTATCAGACGAATTGATTGAAACCGCTATCGATGATGGAGCATCAGCCAAGGACCTGCTCCGGATGGCATGTGAAGCCGGTGGAGCTGACAACATCTCAATAATACTGGCAACTGTCCACCCATAAGACAACCCAAAGTTAACCATTACAGATTTTAACCTATTATATTAACCTAAACTTTATAAATATGGAATTTGACCTTTTTAAAAGATTTGCCGCTGTCGTAAGACTCGCATCCCATCTCTCCGATGCAGACAATGAAATGACAGACGATGAACTGAGCGTCATTCTGGGCTTTTTGAACCAGATAAACAATGTAGATGAAACTTTAATGAGTGATATCATTAAATATGGTTACAATCAATTGGATGATGACGATGCCGTCAAACTCATTTATTCATTGGACGATGGAAGCAAGCAGATAGTTTCCAATCTGTTTGCCAGGGTTATTTGTAAAGACAATAAACTGACTGTAAAAGAGAGTCAGCTGTATGACAAGTATTGCGAACTCTGCAAGCTCCCCAACCCTCAACCTGAAGAGGTAATTGATGAAGGACAGGGTGAAATAATAATTGAGGAAGAAGAGACTCCGAGAACCAATATCACCATTGATGAAGATAAGGAAATTACGCCCCTTTTCCTATTGGTTAAATACAATGGACGGACTTCGCTGCATCCGATTGAAAGCACCGGATGGAATGATCTGGGACCCCAAATAGCCTCATTGATAGGAGCTGACCGTCTGGAAGTGGTACGCTACACCAAACCACTGAACGAACTCAGTAAAGCACTTCAGCTGAATGAACGTCATCTGGTGTTCATAACTGACCGTAATGGCGGCTTAAAAGATAACACCGGAGACAATATGCCTGCTACAATGCTTTACGGTGCCGGCTACCCCATCTATGGACACGTTGTCTTTGCATTGGAAACGGATAATGGTTACACAATTGAGGGAATACGTACAATATCGCTTGCCAAAGAAGTCTTTGCCGCTATCTACCATGCCACAGACGGACTTCTCACTATAGAAGAATAATCCCGGAATATAAACCTGTCATTATGAGTAACTCCGTCACTTCCGGCTGGCGCCGGTACAATATTTTCATATCATCCACCTTCAAGGATATGGATTATGAACGTGATGTGATCAAGTTCCGAGTAATCCCAGCCTTGAACAGACGTTTCCGTGACCGGCGTGTGGAATTACAGGCTATAGACCTGAGACTGGGAGTCAACACATCCGACATGACGGAGGAGGAGAGCGAACGCAAGGTTCTTTCTGTATGTACATCATGCATTAACAGCGCCAGGCCTTTCTTTATCGGCCTGATTGGCGAAAGATATGGCTGGATACCACCTTTGGAACGCTGGAAAGAGTTCATGAACGTACTGTCTGATGAAGATAAACATATACTGTCAGAAACAGCAGGATGTTCCGTTACTGAGATGGAAATTGTATATGGAGCCTTATCACAAGAAAGTTTCGATTCATCGCATGTGCTGTTTTATATGCGTGATGAATCCTCTTATCTTGGTATGCCCCAAGAAATGCTCCCTGCTTTCCGCGATCAGGACCCGGAGCTTAAAAAGAAACTTGCCAACCTTAAATCACGGATAGAAATACTGTTCAGCAGGCACGGAGGCAAGGATGACAGATGCACGCCCTACCATATTAGTTGGGAGAACAACCATTTCTGCTCCGATGAATTTGAATCCATTGTCACGGAGCAGTTGGCCAGACAAATCGAATTGGAGACCGCTCGTGAAGATGAAGAAGGCACTGTATCCTGGTGGGTAAAGGAAAAGGAACTTGAAGAATCCACGCTGTTGCGGTTGCTGACCGGGTCAGTTGAATTTGATCTGATTGACGCAGAAGAAAAGGAAGAGGAAAATGAGGATGAGGATGATGAAAGTTCAGACATTCTAATATGGTATATTCCAGGATTCGGTGCCAGTACCCACATGGCCCAGGAGTACAGGGATTGGGATGTTTCCGAGAATTCAATACGACTGCTGGCAGTTTTCGGACTTTCAGAGTACAGCAATTCCATGCGTCCCGTAATAGCCCGATGGATTCACGAACTCGCCCAGGTATGCGGTGAAGACAATCTCCCCGATGACGAAAAACTTCTGGGCAAGATGCCTGAACCTGAATTATATGATCTTTTTGCCGGATTAGTTGAAACGGCACGCATCCAAGGCAAATACATATACATCTTCATGGATGATGTCGAGGCTCTGGAGATGACTGCCCCCAAGGATCTTTACATGCACTGGCTGGACAGGATAAAAGACGATGTCAATATCCAGATTAATCTGCAAGGTGACAGTGAAGCTATGAAGAAATTCCTGGAAGCACATTCCTATCTTACTATGAAAATGCCTCCACTTCTTGACCAGACCGATGCCGAGGATCTTATTTCCACTTATGAAAAGACATATTTCCTGGAACTTCCGTCACAAATAAGACAGCAAATGCTGGATGCTACCGACGGAAATAAATATCTGGCACCGATAAAGGTACACAACGTATTCCGTCTCTTCCAGTCGCTTTCGCAAGAGGACTTTGCCTCAATCCGCAGTAAGGAAGGAAGTCAGATTGATGCAATCAACAGCTATCTGGAGAATATCTGGGAGGATATGCCGGACTCTCCGTATGACCTGATGACATTCATGGTTAACAACATTCTGCAAAACCTTGGACTCGGAGAAAACTGGATAAATGCCATCTGGACGCTAAGTGCTGCACCCTCAGGCTTAAGGGAGCAGGATATCGCATATTTTGCAGGTGATGAATGGAGCGCAGTACAGTTCTACCGTGCAATGAATTTCCTGCAGGATTTCTTCTATGAAGATCCCGGAAATCACCTGTGGCGCGCAAAATACATCACTTTACCGGAAGACGGACTACAGAAACGCCAATCCAAAATATCAGAGTATATTCTCACTCTTGACAAAAGTGATTCTCTCCGTGAAACCATGGGCATTTACTATGCTCTCAAAAGCGGAAATCCGTTACATTTTGAGTCATACATGACAGATGACTACCTTCATAAAGTAATGATAGCAGACCAGATGCATTTCAAGGGTCCCCAGGTACGTCAACTTGCACGTGAGAAATACCTTGAGAGCAAGGAGTTCCGGAAATACTGTCTGGCACTTCCACCATCACAGCGGCTGCAGCTAATGATACAGATAAGAGTAGCTATAGCCGACCTGATGGAACAAGGGAATGCACTGTCAACCCAAATGTCAGACTGGGTCAATGACATAGATGTAGAGCCTCTCTCCGGCGAGGATTTATTTGCTTATGCTTCATTTCTTTGTAACGATAAGTCTTCTGTCAAAGACTTGGAGAAAGCTCTGAGTGTCGCCAGACGTAGCTATGCGTTGGGATATCCTGATGCAAAGAAAATGATGATGGCAATATCCGGTCGTCTGGTTTCATTTTATACAAAAAACGGCAGGAGAGCCAACGCGGAATCTCTGACAAAAGAGATGGCTGCAATGGATTTAACCACTGCAAAAGAACGCTTTGTCTCCATACAGCCCCTACTGGCACAGGCAGGCGCAAAAGGTCTGCTGGTAAACAAGAAGAAAGCAAGGGAATCATTGGAACGTTATATCAAAGAGTATTATGCCATACTTGATTCTATGGAACCTACCAATGAAAACCTTTATGCCTGTTTCAATTACTCTTTACAGATAATAAACGTATTTGAGATTCTTGTATCCAATAAGGAGTACGAAAGAACTCTTAAGGAAATCATACGCTATATGCCGACAATGGAGTTGTTTTACAATCTGGATTCCAGGTTTCTTGATAAGCCGGCAACACTCCAGCTGTTCGTCTTATACCACTTCTATTTCTGGATTACCACCATCAGTCTGTTTGGAATAGACAACAATGCAGACTTTGAAGAAATGCTTGAGAGTGAAAATCCTGTTCACAAAATGTACGTATATATCAGTTTTGGACTATTTCAAGGACTCTCACGCTTAAGAGACCTGGATCCTGACAATTCAATTATTGATATCGTCCGTACAAGAATCTACGCCATGCCTCCATGGCAAGTAATAATGGAGAATTTAGGCCTTAAGAACACAGGCCTTGATAAAATTGACAAACTGATAATGGAACAATATAAACTATATGCTTCGAAGAAAAATTGACCGCATTCTATCCGAAGGAGAGGGCAAGCAACTGTTATGGCTCACAGTGCTGGTACTGGCTTTGTTCATAATTTTCTGCCTTTTAGGCAGAATCTGGGGACTTGACTGGACGGATATCCTTACACTGTATCTGGATCCGGGCAACTTCCCCATTGACCACAGGGCAAATGACTATTTCAGCCTGATTGTCACACTGTGCGGCATACTGATTCTTTCGGCTCTTTTGGTCTCGGTATTCTCAAACGTGTTCACAAACATTTCCGAAGCCTATCGCAAAGGTGAGAGACGCTACCGTTTCAACGGACACGTGCTGATTCTGGGCGGAAGCCGTATGCTCTCGGATATGCTTAAACAGATGCAACATCAAGGTGAATATGAAGGAAAGGACATTGTGATAATGACTTGCTGTGATGTGGAAACTCTCAGGGAACGCATAGAAACGATGCTTGATGACAAACGGTTCTGCAATCGTATTACATGGTATCGTGGGGAAAGAGACAACGAAGAGTTTCTGTCAGGTGCACGTATAGGAACTGCTGCTGCCATTTACCTGATAGGCGAAGACTGTGAACAGGCCCATGACGCAACCAATATCAAGACATTGGACCTGCTGGAAAAACTATGCGGCAACTCAGGACCCGCAATCCCCTGTTTCATTACCTTGGATGAGCAAACCACCATGGACGTGTTTCATTATTTGCCCAAAACGTCACATTCACGTCTTAGGACCGAACTTATTCGCACAAGTGATTATGTGGTAGAGCAGTTGTTGGTTTACACGGATTTCATCCCCATTCCCAAGAAAGAACAGTATCTGCATCTGGTCATTGCTGGAAACACCTCAATCTCGCACTCTTTTGCAACTGTAGCTTCACAGATCTGTCATTTTCCTGATTATGCGGTAAACGGCAAAAGGACAATTATCACTTTTGTCGGGACAGACATGAAGAATCAGATGGACAAATTCGTTGCCAACCACCAGAGTCTGTTTCAACTCTCACATTATCACTACGTAACACCCGAAGGCCGTGTCAGCCATGTTCCTGACAAATCCTACGGTGATTTTCTGGATGTAGAATGGGAATTCGTTGAAAGCTCCATAGAATCACCTTTCGTACGTTATGAACTTTGCCGCTGGATAAATGATTCAGGGCAGACACTGGCTATTGCAATCTGTAATCAGGAACCGGCAGAAAACCTGAAAGTTGCTTTACATCTTCCGGAAGAGGTCTATGCAGCAAAGGTTCCTGTTGCCGTTTATCAGCAGGAACACGGACAGCTGATGGAGAAAGCCATTGCCTCCGGGATGTACGGAGGTATAGTCTGCTTCGGTGAAGCCACAGAAAGCAACGATGCTCTTCTGTTACGCCGCAGCCTCCGTGGTAAACGCGTGAACTATCTATATGATCAAGCCTATGGTACTCCACCTGCACCTTCGGTAGATCATGCCTGGGCCTCTATCTCATTTGCACACCAGCTTTCAAGCATCGCCAGTGCCAATTCCATTCCTATAAAACTCAGAAGTTTTGGCCTTGAAGCCACCAAAGCATCTGTCGATGCCCTGGATTCCGGTACACTGGATTCACTGTCTGAGGTTGAACACCGGCGTTGGATGTCCTCAATCCTTTTGATGGGATATAGAGCCGCTCCTAAGGCTGAAAGAGCTGAACGCAGCCGTTTCAAAGAACTAAAGACCAAGTATTTCATCCACTTGGATATTGCACCCTACCAAGAGATAGGAAGCGAAGCCGAAAAAGACTTAATCATTGTAAAAAACATTCCATATATAATCAAAGAAGAAACTTATGAAACATTTGAATCCTGAATTAGGACTGGAAAAAGAACTGGGCAGTCAGATTTACACCGCATTACAGGGTGATGTAGTAAGATTTATCCTCAAGAACGCCAATCAGTCACCTGTAGAGGATTATTGGCGCAATCACATGGAAGGTCACTGTATGAAAGTGGACAAAAACATACTTGGCAACTTCTACAATCTGTGTCATGAGGTCAAGGAGAAACTTGGATTCAAGGAAGCCGTAGATTTTTATGTCACTGGCGATTCCGCCATCAACGCATTCTCTGTAGCCTCCGAAAAAGAAGAGCACCCCAACATTGTAAATGTCAACTCGGAACTGTTCAACCTTATGAGTGAAGATGAGTTGAGGTTTGTAATCGGACACGAGCTGGGACATCTTATCAACCGGGATTACAGACTGAAAAGGCTTATATATTTCGTATATCCTCCACAGGTATCCAATCTGCCCGTAACCCTACAGTTCAAAGTTCATCTTCATGATAATCTGGCCGAACTCGTAGCCGACCGTTACGGTTACCTGGCATGTGAGAACCTGGATGCATGCGTAACAGCATTCTTCAAGATGGCTTCAGGTCTGGATCTCGAAAAGATGCATGTTAAAATAGACGACCTGCTGGCAGATAACATCAAACATCTTGATTATTTCCTCAATGGTGGTGGAATGAGCCAATATGACCATCCCGTGAATCCCATTCGTATTCAGGCTATTAATTTGTATGCTAATGCAAAAAGCCAGGAGGAATTGGACAGCAAGATGTCAGAACTGATTCAGATATTGCTGAAAGTTGGCGACAATCCCTTAAACGAACCGATGTCTGTATTCATGGCAACTGCCGGACTCATAGCAGCTAACATTGACGGCAAAGTAACAAAAGAAGAGATTGACCACATAATCCAGAATCTGTCAAACAGCAATATCTTCCCAAAACAATTCCTTGAGACGATAATGAAGAGTGACGTGAACAAACTGTTCAACGCATCAATAACACGAATACTTGAATTGAATTCAGATCTCAAGAACAACCTGCTTGAGTATTTCATCAGTGTCGTATTGGCCGACAAAGACATTTCGGAACAGGAAGTTAATTTCATATACAGTATAGGACAGAATCTGGGTTTCAATATTCAGGAGATATCAATGATATTTGCCAATATGGTCCAGAGGAGTTTTGTTCCTAGCCTGGATGCAATATCCTGATTAAAATGGCATTAAGAAGATTCGGAGTATCATTGGAGGACGAGCTGCTTGAGCAACTTGACTCTTTAGTAAAGGAGGATGGCTACGCCAACCGCTCACAAGCCATACGTTTCCTTATAGAGAAGAACCTGGCTGAGAAGAAATGGCAGTGCAACCACATAGTGGCCGGCACCATATTCATAATCTATGACCAGCAGCGGACCGATATAGCAGCACATATCTCAGATATCCAGATCCGACACCAAAAGCAGGTGCTCTCATCGTCACAGCACTACATAAATGAGGGCACCTGTCTGCATGTGTGCACCGTTATGGGCGAGGCCCGCCTGCTTACCGCCCTGGCCGATGAGATGACATTCATCAAGGGCATCCGCCATGGCAAGCTCCTTATGAGCCGGGCCGATTAACGCTTTATAAAGAAGCTTCCTACAGCTACGACCAGCACCAGACCGGAGATAATGAAAGCCAAGACGTTCACGCATCTGGAAGATGCCGTTATGGTATAGTCACCTGGGATCAGGAAACTGCCCTCAAAACGGTATTTTATCACGCCGTCCTCTATCTGTCCGCGCCCGGCATCGGTGACACGCCCCGGCATTTTGAGTATATAAGGTGCCTCCAGATTCATCAGACCCAGGCTCTGATTCCACAGATTCTTTCCGTAATCAGCAATTTCATCGCTATAATCGGCTTTTGTAAAGGCATCGGTCTTAAAGAAACGGTCCAGAAACTCAAGTTCCCTGTTCTCATAGAACTCCACATCCTGATTCCACGCCTCATGCATAACCGAATCACGCATGGAGAGGAATGACTTACGGTCCACAGGAGGATTTATCTCATCGAAGAAACGGTCTATTGTACGGAAATATACATCCCATGTTACGTCATATATCCAGTGGTCCGTCTTGAATGATATATCCTGAAGATACTGGAGTTCCTGACCTGTAATTCCCTTGGGCAGTTCCGGATAGCCGGTGTACCAGAAAGAGGCCTCATCCTGAGTCACGTAATCGGTAACGGGAATACTCAAATCCGCGTTCCAGCCCCGGAATGTCTCAGTAAATGTATATTCGGTATAGAACCATTTGAATTTCCTGTTAAGGCTTGAGTTGGAACGGATAGGCTTGCCGCAAATCTGCAAGGCCGGGCAGGCGTCCATGTCCTCCACCCCGTCAAAACTCCTTCTGATAACAGCCTTGTATATGGTATCGGCCGTGAATTTACGGATGTAGTCTTCCTCATCAACCGATTCCCATTCTTCATCTTCAGTCAGGCAACTTCTGTCGTCCGATGCAACAGTCCTTACACATGAACCGTCACGCATCACCTCGGTTATCATCTGCACCTTCCATTCGTCACATGAGACCATAGCCAACATTGTGACGGCAAACAAAATTTTAGAAATCGAAACTCGCATAAATCTTCTTCTTTAGGATTTTACGTTCATTCATTATTCTCATTTTCTCTATGTGCAGATAATAATTCTCTGCCGGAGAACACTCCTCACACTCAAAAGATGAGGAAGCAACTTCAAGATAATCTGCACTTGCATCATCAGTATCCACCGCATTGCTCTCCAGATGCACAAACATCAGCATCAGCACAACCGCAGCCACCGATGATACCGTCCTCAGTGCCGTGAGCCACATCGGAATGCGCCTGGGGGTGTCAATAGCCGCCATGATGCTGTCGGTCAGCGCATCGGCATCCGGCATCTGGGGCATCTGCCCCTTAAGGCGTTCCATCAAATCATCAATCCTTTCCATAACCCATCTTTATCAATCGTTCTCTTATATTCTTTTTGGCCGCATACAGATTGCTTTTTATCTGATCTGCATCCAGTCCTGTAATCTCTGTTATCTGCGCAGTGTCCAGTCCTTCCAGCTGGCTCAGGGTGAACACCAGTTTCTGTTTTCCGCTAAGCTCATCGGCCATCACCTTTATGACCGATACCCATTCGCTGCTTTCCAACTGCCGCTCCGGGTCATTGTCATCGGCCACCTGCTCAAACACACGTTCATCAGCATCTGCCGGTCCCAGAGGTCTGGCCTTGCGCAGTCTGTCCAGACAGAGCCTTGATGCAATGGTATATACCCATGTATTGAAACTGTAACGGTCATCATAACTTGCCATGTTCTGCCACACCTTTATAAAAGTATCCTGCACCACATCCTTGGCCTCCTCTACATCGGCCAGCATCTTGAGCGAGAGCGAATAGACCATGCCCTGACAGTTCTGCACAACATACCTGAAAGCGCCCTTGTCACCTTTCCGGCATCGTCTTATTATGTCACTCTCTATCTGTTGCATCCTGATGTGGACTTCACTTGATTATACGTTTGTGCATTACAAAAGTCAAAAATAGGCAAAAAACGGATACTGTCCGATGCAAATATTCGTGTCACCTTTTTGCAGTTTCGTGTTACCGGTATATCTTTGCACAAACTAACTATATATATGCAATGAAACACCTTACACTATTTCTCGCAGCCACAGCCATATCATTCAGCGCTGTGAACGCAACAGAATTTCCTGACACCCTGAATGAGGTTGTAATAACAGGAACACGCTCGGCCACCGATGTACGCCAACTCTCACAGACAGTAAACGTAATAGACCGCCAGGCCATCGAGGAGACCAACCGTGCATCGCTCCTACCCCTGCTTACCGAGCAGGTTCCGGGTCTGTTCATCACCCAGCGCGGTTATTCCGGTTTTGGAGTATCGGGCGGTGCCGCAGGTAACATATCCATGCGCGGTATGACCGGAGGTACGGCCCGTATGATAGTTCTTATTGACGGACATCCCAACTATGCCGGCATATACGGTCACCCTATTGCCGATTCATATCAGTCACTCATGACCGAGAGGGTCGAGGTACTGCGCGGTCCGGCATCAATCCTGTACGGATCCGGTGCAATGGCCGGCGTGGTCAACATAGTAACAAAAAAAGAAGAGGGCACACATGCGCACCTGCACGCAGGTTACGGGTCATTCAACACAGCCGAGACCGAGTTCACCGCCAGCACCCGTCAGGGTAAACTGAGCGCTGTGGCATCAGGTTTATTCAACCGCACCGACGGACACCGCGACAATATGAACTTTGAGCAGTTTGGCGGTTATGCCAAGCTGGGATATGATATATCAGACAACTGGAACGCATCGGCCAACGTGGATATCACACGTTTCAAGGCTTCACAGCCTGGTTCCGTGAGTACTCCTCTGATTGACGCCGATCAGGACATCACCCGCGGAACAACTGCCCTGTTTATTGAGAACAACTACAACCGTACATCCGGAGCTGTCAGTGTGTTTTACAGTTGGGGAGACCACTGGATAAATGACGGATATCAGAAACCTGACTCCACCAAACAATACTCAAACGCAAATGACACTCTGCCCAAAAAATTCCGTTTCACTTCATATGATTATATGATGGGAGCATCGGCCTGGCAGAGCGCAAGCCTGTTTGACGGCAACCGCATTACCCTGGGATTTGACTACTACCGTTACGGTGGCAAGGCCGATAACCATTTCGTTGACGGACCCACCGCCGGTACCGATGTACCTCAGGTCGATGAGCGTGAAGATGAATTTGCCGGATACCTGGAGATGCGTCAGGAGATAGGTTCACTGCTTACCCTGAACGCCGGACTGCGTGTGGACCATCACTCAAAGGCCGGAACCGAGCTGGTACCACAGGCAGGTGCCGCATTCCATCTGCCAGCCAATGCCGAGGTTAAACTGTCTGTAGGCAAGGGATTCCGCTATCCTACAATAAGGGAGATGTACATGTATCCTCCTCATAACCCCGACCTTGAGGCCGAGTCACTCTGGAACTATGAGCTCTCATTCTCACAGAGGCTTCTAAGCGGCAAACTGTATTATGGAATCAATCTGTTCCACATGGACGTCAAGAATATTATTCTGACATTGCCCAATCCCACCGCTCCGCCTCCAATGCTCAACCAGAACAGCGGCGAACTCAATAATACAGGTGTAGAGGTTGAGGCATCATACCTGATTTCAAAGTCATTCGCAGCAAACTGCAACTACAGTTACCTCAAGATGGAGACTCCTGTAGTAGGTGCACCAGAGCATAAGGCTTATCTGGGCGGTTCTTACACCAGCAACGGCTGGCATGCCAGCACCGGTCTGCAGTACGTGAACGGCCTCTACTCGGCTGTGGGTCCCGATGTTAAGGAGGACTTCCTGCTCTGGAATGCCCGCGTATCCTATCAGCTGACCGATATGGTACAGCTCTGGGTAAACGGTGACAACCTGCTCAACACCAAGTATCAGATCAATTCAGGTTACCCCATGCCCGGCATAGCATTCATGGGCGGTATCAACCTGTCATTCTGATATAGAGTGTCAAAAAATTAGACGATTTTAGGGTAAAAAAGACGATTCTGCATTAAAAACTTGTAGCAAGGCAAGGGGGAGCGGTACTTTTGGGCTGTCAATAAAACAAAAAAGTATGAGACAGCTAATCAAAATATCGCTCCTCCTTGTTTTGCTGAACGTATCGGCCGCCGGCAATGCCGCCGGTGGCGATACGGTTCGGTTAACCATGAGCCAGGTTATCCGAATGGCTCAGGAGTCATCGCCGCAGGCGGTGCAGGCACGCAACACGTTTGAGTCGGCCTGGCTCAGTTACCGCAGTTATAGGGCCAGCATGCTCCCCACCCTGTCACTGTCGTCATCGCCGTCACTTAATCACAGCACCAACTACGTGACTCTGCCCGACGGCACCGAGCAATATGCGCAGAGCAACAGCATGCGCAACAACCTGTCGCTTGACCTTTCACAGAACGTGTGGTTTACAGGAGGTACCATCTCACTGTCCGGCAGTCTGAGCCGGCTGGACCAACTGGGCGACAACCCTACACACAGCTACTACTCACAGCCGCTGCAACTGAGTTTCTCACAGAGTCTTAACGGCTACAACTCATTCAAATGGAGCCGCAAGACCGAGCCCATAGAGTATCGTAGGGCCCGCAAGCAGTATGCCGAGACCATGGAGCTGGTGGCATCGCAGGCCGCAATGGTGTTCTTTAATCTGGTATCGGCCCAGACGGAACTGGAGATTGCCCAACTCAACCATGCTGCTACCGACACACTTTACACCTACGGACTGGGCCGATACAATATAGGTACAATAACCGAGAACGAACTGCTCCAGCTGGAATTGAACAAGCTGAACAGCGAGACCAGCATAATGTCATCGCAGATGTCGTTCGATGACGCGGTAGATCAGCTCCGCAACTTCCTGAACCTGACATCGGACACACAGATAGAGGTTGTTACCACCGACAGCATTCCGCATTTTACGGTGCCGCTTGACCAGGCTATGGAGCTGGCCCGTCAGAACAGTCCGGATATAGAGAGCATGGAACTTAGCCGCCTGAACTCTGAGAGCAATCTGGCATACTACAAGTCACAGGCCGGATTCAAGGCATCCATCTACCTGCGTCTGGGGCTGGCTCAGACTGCCGATGAACTGCCCGAGAGTTTCCGTAACCTTAACGACGAGCAGTCAGTGAGCGTATCAGTCAGCATTCCCATTCTTGACTGGGGACGTGCCCGCGGCCGCGTAAAGATTGCACAGAACAACCTGGAACTTACCCGTATGCACATAGAGCAGAATGAGGTGAGTTTTGAAAAGATGGTCACCCGCACAGTGAGCCAGTTCAACATGCAGGAGCGTCAGGTGGATATAGCCCGCCGCGCCATGCAGACAGCCCAGCACCGCTATGAGGTGGCACGTCACCTGTACGTTAGCGGCAACTCCACCATACTGGACCTGAACTCGGCCATCACCGCCAAGGATTCGGCCTACAGGGGGTACGTATCGGCCCTGAGCCGTTACTGGCAGTTATACTACACCATCCGCAGCCTCACGGCGTATGATTTTGACAATAACGAATTAATAGAACAGCAAGTAGAATATGGACGTTAAGTTACCACCCAAGAAATGGTATGTAAAATACCGCATACACATAGTAGCCGGCATTCTGGCCGCAGGACTCATAGTGATGCTCATCAAGGTATCAACCGGCCCCAAGATAATAAGGATAAACTCCGACAGCGTGCAGACTGCAACCGTCCAGAGCGGCGAGTTCTCGGAGTACGTGAATGCTGAAGGTACCCTCCAGCCCATCCAGACCATCAAGGTCTATACCCGTGAAGGCGGATTTGTGGAGAGCGTGCTGGTTCAGGACGGTGCCCTGGTTCACAAAGGCGATACGCTCATGATTCTGAGCGACCCCGAGTTGCAGCGTACAATAGAGACCGCACGGGAGAGCTGGCGCAAGCAGAACCGCACCTACCGCACCAGCATGATTGAGATGGACCAGCGTCGACTGTCCCTGGCTCAGAGCATACTGCAGACCAAGTATGAGCTAAAGCGCCTGGAAAAGGAGCACAACCTGGCACAGGAAGAGTTCCGTATGGGAATACGCAGCCGCGCACAGCTTGATGTGGCCGATGAAGAGTACAACTACAAGATGGAGACCGTACGCCTGCAGCTGGAGAGCCGCCGTCAGGACTCCGTTCTGAACGCAATCCGCCAGGAGGCCCTGCAGGATGATCTGGCCGAAGCCCAGCGTCAGCTCCGCAAGACCGAGGAGCGTCTGAATGACCTTATAGTAACTGCACCAGCCGACGGCCAGCTGAGCGGACTCTCGCTGGAGCCCAGCCAGCGCATAAGCTCCGGCACCGCTATTGCCGACATCAAACGCATGGACCAGTTCCGCATGCGCCTGAGCATAAACGAGTTCTACATAGATAAAATCACCGTGGGCCAGCCCGCCACCATAACATACGAGAAAAAGACCTACCCCATGACCATCAGCAGCACCGTGCCGGAAATCAAAAGCGGATCATTTGATATCTATCTGGTATTCACGGACTCCATGCCCGATAACGCCCGCATCGGAAAGTCCTATCAGGCCCGCATAGAGATGGGCGGCCAGGCGCAATCCATAATAGTGCCCAAGGGTAACTTCTACAATTACACTCACGGCAACTGGGTATTCAAGGTAAACGCACAGCACACCCACGCCGTCCGCGTACCCGTAAGCATCGGCCGCCAGAACCCGCGCCACTTTGAGATACTTGAAGGCCTCAACCCCGGCGACGAAATCATAATAACCGGCTATGACCGCATAGCCGATGCCGATGAGGTAGTCCTCAACTGAAAAAATAATTTGTCCTTAAGAATAAACTTCAAAATTCCTTATCATGTTTTTGCATTATATCACAATCGCGCTGCGTAACATACGCAAGTATGCGTTACAGAACACGGTCAGCATCCTGGGTCTGGCCGCAGGATTTGTCTGCCTCAGCCTCTCCGCGCTATGGATTCATTTTGAGGAATCATTTGATACTTATCATAAGGATGCTGACCGGATTTTTACGTTCTCAAGATATGAGCATGAAGATGGCACTGAGATGCATACCGGTTACGTCAATTATACAGAGCATGAACAGCTGTACAGTTACCCTGAGATAGAGAAGATATCCAAGTTTGTATATAGGGAGCATGAGAAAGAGAATCTGACGGAACTTAGGATTGATACCGTTTTCCGTACTATTTTTGACTTGCCCGTGATTTCTGGCAACGAGGGATTCATGCTGGATACAAGTTTCATTGCCATCTCTTCAACTTACGCTGACAAGGCTTATAGCGGGCAGGATCCCATAGGACAGGAACTGTTAGGCAAGACCATATCGGCGGTGGTAAAGGACTTTGGGCGTATGTCGGCCATTCAGTTTGATATACTTTCCTGGTATGATTTCAAGATAGCAGTAAAAAACGAACGCGGAAATTACATTCATGAAGGAATGTCCGATGATGACCTGTTTCCCAGCGTGTTCATAAGAATCCACAAGGGGACTGACAAGGATAAGTTTGCCGATAAAGTCCGGAACAGTCTGGATGATTCCGAGTATTCCCATTATGAACTGCTACCTATAGGTGCGATACATCGCCAGATGGTCAAGACAGACATGTATGTGAATTATGCTCATGCCAAGGTGTTCTGCCTGTTCAGTCTGATGCTGATGATGTGTGCCATAATCAATTTCCTGCTGTTCTCGCTGAACAGTATCAGGACCAGAAGCCGTGAAATGGCCTTGAGAACTGTCAACGGTGCAACCGGGAATTCCCTGGTCTGGATGCTGGTAACTGAACTGGGTGTTACTCTGGCAATATCAATGGTTGCGGGGCTATTGCTTGTGCAGTTCCTTAAGAGCAGGTTCATAAGTATGGCCGACATACAGATGACCGGAGGATATGTAACTATGGGCAGTATGGTCATCATGATTCTGGTTCTGGCTGTTTCATTATTGATAAGCATCGCTGCAGTCAGGATACTGCGTGGAAGGACAATGCACAGTACCATAACATCGGTACGTAACATACGGTTCAGGAAGGTAAGCATCGGTATTCAGGTGTTCACAAGCGTTCTGTTCCTGTATATAGTTACTGTGATGGCCCGCCAGTTCAGTTTCCTGCGCCATAATGACTGGGGTTCAAGAATCAATGACATTGCCGTACTTTCAATCTCCAATCCTGTGAACGGATGGGATGGCTATGTGATGGGAAGGTCAGTATATTATCCTCCCCAGAATGACGATGAGACAGCCGAGCCAAGAAGAGGCAGTCATCTGAAAGAGCTGAACAATGAGTATCTGGAACGCCTGGACGGACAGTTTGGTCTAACAGACCGACTTAAGAGCCTTCCGAGTGTAAAGTCATTATACAGGAACTTTGGAGATATTGAAAAAATCCAGCACGGTAGCGAGTGGTTGCGCTGGGATAGAAATACCGTCAATGGGAGGGATAGTCTGGATATCAGGATTATGGATATACTGGAGCCGGAAAAGATGGAACTGCTTGATTTCAACATAATAGACGGTACGCTCCCGGACAGACCATTGCAGAAGGATGAAATTGTTATTACGGAGAATATAAAGAAGGAGTTGGGTCTGGCCGATGTCTGTGATGAACCGACCATTACGATAGGGCGTCAGTATATCATGCCTATAACAGACTTTTATTTTGATGAAAACGGAGCAATCCATGTAAATAATCCTGATGCCGGTACTGTGTATTATACATTCCGCGTAATAGCAGTGGTAAGTGATATCTATCCCAACAAGTTTGATGCAGCACCTATTATGTACATCTTGTGTACTCCAGGTAACCGCAGGCTTATGCCGCCATCAGGAGGAGATGATGGCTGGACTGTCGCTCATATTACTCTGACTTACGACCACGGAATGAAATCCAAAATCAGGACCGATGTTGCCCGGATTATGGATGAAACCGGACTTAAATACGAACTTACTTTCCCCGAAGACCGTTTCTTTGAGAGCCTTGTAAGCCAGGAGCACCTGAAGAATCTGGTGATGGGTCTTGGCATCATCTGCATACTGATTGCCATATTCGGCACATATTCAATGATTGTCCTGGCCTGCCGCGAACGCAAGCGCGAGATTGCCGTACGCAAGGTACACGGAGCAAAAGTACGTGACATAATAGAGATATTCGGCCGTGAGTATGGCGGAACGCTCCTGCTGTCAACCTTCCTGGCTTTCGGCGTGGGCTACATCATGATGCACCGCTGGATACAGCAGTATGAGCGCCAGATTACCATAAGCTGGTGGATCTATGCCGTAATATTTGCAGCAATTGTGCTTGTTATCAGCATAACGGTAGGTCACCAAGTACTTAAGACCGCTAAGGAAAATCCGGCGGACGTGATCAAAAGCGAGTGAGAATCGTCAATAGTAAAAGGATTCAATAAAGGAATCCGAATGCCCAAAGCGGAATCTTATTATGGCTGGCAATATCAATGTTGTCCAATGCCAGGGCGGCGTTCTTTATATCGTCATCACTTATCTGGGAGAAGTCTTTTCCCGCTCAAAAGATGTCGGTACATCTGTCAGATACTCAGCATGCCGCTCAAATAACAGTTCCATGATTCTTTTTTTTTGCATTTATACAACTGTTTATTTGGATAAACAAATTTTTGCCATATTTGTTTATCGCAATAAACATATCGAATGGCAATAACACTTGTTTAATGAATTAACTTCAACTGAACTGCAGAGTGAAAACGGTATAGGGATAGTGCGATGAGCAGGTAAGCGTACCCTCATGAAGCTGCATGATCTGGCGCGAGAGGGCAAGGCCTATACCGCTGCCGCTACCTCTCTTCTTGGTGGAGTAGAAAGGCATGAATATCTGCTCTATCTGACTCTCCGGAATCTCCGGACCATTATTGGTTACGGTTATGCAGGGCTTGCCTCCGGGGGCCGATGCCATCACGGTGATGCGACCGTCCTCTACCCCATCGGTTGCCTGGATGGCATTACGGATAATGTTTATCAGCGCAAGAGGTATTAGGCTGGAATCGGCATGGATAATAACATCGCCCGCCGTCTCAAAACGTACGCGGTCCGCACCCGGCTCGGCCTTGAGGAGAGTCTGCAGGTTGCTGAAAATGCGCGCCACGGGGATATCGGTCATGGATGGCTGAGCCAGCACTGTAAGCTGTCGGTAAGACTCCAGGAAACTGCACACGTTATGAGCCTGACTGTTTATGATGCTTATGGCCTCACGGCGGTCCTCCTCAGTCTGGGCATCGGGGTTCTCAACCATGAAATCAGTCAGAGATACTATGGGAGTCACGGTGTTGCGCAGTTCATGCGTCATCACACGCAGAATGCGGTCATAGTAGTTCTTGCGGGTTTCCAGTTCATTCTGGTCGCGACGGTATGATACCAGTATGCGGTTCATATCGGCCGATGCCTGACGCAGCAGCACATCATCGGTCTCAGGGATATGCAGCATCAGGTCATTGTTCTTGATGGCCCGCGCCATCATCTCGGTCTGGGTTATGGGGTAGCGCAGCAGTCTTATGAGCCTAAACACAGCCACCAGAGCCAGTATGACAGACAGCACGGCAAATGGGGCATAGCCTGCCCCAAAAAGCCAAACGGCAACAGCCGGAAAGACCATAGTCATTACGACCGATGCCGTCACGTGCAGTGTGTAATGCCGGCTATATGATGCCATGATGTTTCATCTTGTTGTATAGTGTCTGACGGCTAATGCCCAGTTTCTCGGCAGCGGTGGTAAGGTTGCGCCCGCTTGACTCCAGCACACGCTGAATGGTTAGTTTCTCCATCTCATCAAGTGAGCTGGGCGCCTCCTCCTGATCAGTCTCCGCCGCAGCGGGATTCTTCTGCTTCTCGGCATATAGTGCATCACGCTTGGCAATGGCCTCCTGCAGTTTGCGTATCAGGTCATTGTTGTCCCAAGGCTTCTGGATAAAGTCCAGCGCCCCTTTCTTGAGCGATGTCACAGCCAGACCCACATCGCCGAACGCCGTGATCATAACTACAGCCGGAGGATTGTCCAGACCGCTGCGGTTCATAATCCTGTCCAGCCAGAACAGTCCGTCCTGTCCGTCCAGTTTATCGGACCCGAAGTTCATATCCAGCAGCACCGCATCCACATCGCCTGCACTGATAAGCGCCGGGATAAGCTGAGGGTCACTCACTGCCACCACAGTCTTGAACACGCTCTTGAGCACGATCTTAAGCGTACTCAAAACCGCCGTATTATCATCAATCACAAGAATCTTAGCATCCGTCATAACACCACAAAGATATGAAAAAATGACGCAAAGGGAAACGACCCCTTTGCGTCACTCGCTCTTGATTACTTCGGCCGGATTGGTGCGCATTATGGCGCGGATCTTGCCCCATACTGAGAGCGCCACAATGAGAGCAATTGCCACCAGCGTTACAGGTGCAATCCAGACATACAGTCCTGCATGACCAAGCATAGCCAATGAAGCCAGAATGCCTATGGGGAATGCCACTGCCAGTATTATGCAGTACGGCCTGATGAACAGGGCCATTATGTTCCTGCCCTTTGCACCGTTGATTTTGCGCAGAGCCACTTCCTTGCGACGTACGTTGGTTTCGGCCGATATGGATGATGTCACGCTCAGTATCACCAACAGTATGCACACCATTCCGCCTATCTGGAATCCC